>Ga0137424_1000014_pt1 | contig 33470 bp, 55 predicted proteins | sample EasRivERMZT620_2_FD_102317 | JGI IMG/M metagenome (GOLD analysis project Ga0137424, IMG submission 102317) | Soil microbial communities from meander-bound floodplain in the East River, Colorado, USA - East River MetaG ERMZT620_2 | ecosystem: Environmental > Terrestrial > Soil > Floodplain ... | reverse complement strand
GTTCCGCTTCCAGACCGGGCAGCCTGGCCGCATTCAACTCGCTGGGGTGGGTCCGGCAGAAACGGATCGCGGCTTTGACAGTAACCAACTCCTGGTCCAGATCGGACAGTCCGGGGGTTCCCGTCTCATTCATCCCCGGACTGGTGGTGATATAACGCAGGCGCAGGAAAGCGTCGGATGTGATCGATGCCGCCGTGGGCGGGGTGGAGAGGAGAAGTTGCCGTCCCTGGACGGCATATCCCGTGGGATTGGTTGCCGAGGCCGTCCGCCAGGGCGTACCATCCCGCTCCCAGGCATAGAAGCTGTTCGGAGTAAGGATCAGGTTATTCCAGTCAATGGAGAGGATGAACGCGAGATCGGACGGCAACTGATACTCCGTCTGACCGGCGACCAGGCCAAGCATGTCCACATCGTCTACGATCCCGTACTCCAATTCCGCGCAGAGCCACTGCAGGCTGGGCAGGATGTTCTCCAGCAGACGATCATTGGAGATGTCGTTCACCCCCGGGTTCCCAATCAGGGCTCTTGTCGATCGATACAACTCGGCTGCTGTCATCTAACTCTCCATCGCTCCCCCTACATAAGAAGTGCGGACCACATCAGCAGTCCGCACCCCCGCACCTAGCCGCTAACATCCCTATGATACCAGATCGGATGGTCTATCCCAACTTCATATGCCTCAAGGTTCAACCAACCGGCCAGCATACTGACCAGCAATTCGAGTTGCGCCTTGCTCAAAGAGATCATAGAAGAATTTCGCCCGCCCGCTCACGTCGGTGCCATAACCATTCGCGGCCCACCACAAAAATACCGCGTGCCTGACGACTACCTCGATGTCCTGCGTGGACAACTGCGCGAAGCCGCTCACCCCTGTCGCCGCAGGCTTCGACACGTAGCGGATACTCACCACACTCGCATCAGCTACGGTGGCCGCTGTTGGGATGGGCCGCAGGATTAGCGTGGACCCCTGGATGGCATAATCAGCGGGCGATCCGCTCTGCTCACGATAGGCCGTGCCCTCCCGCTGCCAGTCTTCCTCTGACTTCTTCTGCAAATTCTTCCCCGCGTGGGAAACGTAGACAACAGATACGAAGTCCTCGGGCAGCGAATACGACTGGGTGCCCGCCGCCAGCGTGATCGTGGTGGTGCTAAGGTGGTAACCCACCCTGCGGTTCAGTTCATTGCAGGAAGGGTCAAAGTAAAAATCCTGGATGGTGCTATCCGGAATTACTGTTGTGTTAAACTCCCCGCCAGCCCACTCCCGCCAGAGGTTCAGCGCACCCGACACCCCCGCGCCGGCCGTGACCTGGCTTGCTCCCGATAGCAGGCTGACGGTATTCCCATCCGGCAGGGTCGTGGAACAGACATTCTCGACGATCTGCTGTCCACCCGCGCCGGTGAGAACGAATGAGGTATCTGATGCGAACGGACTGGCCGTGAGCGTCAGGTCGCCGGAGTTTGCCGGCAACTGGTTCATCTTGCCAAGACCTGTGGTGTAAAAAGCGTTGCAATCGAAATGGCTGGCGACCCACTGGATCGTGCCGGTCAAAGCCGAGATGTCGCTGACGGTGTAGTTGATGTCGTAGCCGAGGTTCTTCCCGAAGATCGTGCCGCGCACGAAAACGTTGTGCAGCGCCCCGGTCACGGCCACCGTGGAGGAGAACCGGATGCCGTCTCTCCCGTTGTCCCAGATCGCGCACTGCTCAAACACCAGCCCATACTGGCCGGTGGACTCCTGCTGAACGCCGTCAGTCGCATGGTTGTAGATGAAACAGTGCCGGAACGTATTCGGCCCCCCGCTGACGGACAGAATGCCTACCCCGAGCGAGTCGGAGATCGCGCAGCGGTTGAACACGTTACCGGCCCCGCCGGATATCCGAACCGACACGTCGGACGAGGATTGCCCGTCCTTGAACCAGCAGTCGGTGAAGTAGTTGTTGAACCCGTTGAGCTGCAGCGCGTCCACACCCCGGCGGGCAACGACATTCTCAAAATAGCAGCCGCTGCCGTCGATCAGGATGCAGTCGTTCCCCGCGCCGTTGCCATCAAACTCCAGGTTCTTGAGGATCCAGTTGTCGCCAGTGCTGACCCACAAGAGGTTGATCGTGGAAGCCGCCCTAGTGATGACCGGCCTGCCGCCATCTCCGATCACCGTGCTGTGCCCAATGATCGTGATCGGATTCGTGTTCGATCCGTCCGAAGAAAGCGTAATCCCCGTGGAGGAGAGCGCATATCCGCTCGCTCCGTTGACGTGGATCACGTTGCCGCCGACTGCCACCCCGTCCGCCCCGCCGATCTGAACGCACGGGAGGCCCACGTTGGAGAGGACGTGCGCCCCACCCAGGCGAAGGGTCATCCCCGTATCGGTTGGGCCGGCCTTGTCCAGGACCACGGTGGTGGAGTTCGTAACGGAGACCACCTCGTAGTAATTGATGAAGCTGCCGCCACCAGTCACCAGCCCAATGTAGTTCCCGTGGTGCGTGCTGTCGAAGTTCGCCGTGGCTGAGGTGAGGGTGGTCGTGCCCGCGCAGGCCGCGTTCGTGACCGTGATCTGGGCGGTATCCTGATTAGCGTAATTAGTGCTATACGAGGCATTCGCCGGGTTGACCCCGCCGCCGTTGTGGATGTGGCCGCCGGGGCGGACATACCAAACTCCAGCGCTTGCAAGCGGCATGTTAGCCCACGCCTAACAGCAGCAGGTCATAGGCAAAGTCGTCGCCGCCCTCGACCGGCAGGTCCTCGGTCGCATCGGCGCAGTAGATGCACGCCACCTGGCGGCGATCGTTCTTGTCGATCGTTCCGTCGGCGTCCGGGAGCGGAGCGTAGAGCCAGTGACACATCGCGCTGGCACGTTTATTCCTTGAGTCAATAGCCGTTTTTTGTTCCTGCTATATCCTGTTTCGTTGCCATTACCCACCCTTTTGCGTCATTATATAGGTATGGGAAAACGCGGAAACACCGGCATGCATCTTCTTGGCAAAAAAGGCCCTGCCTCCAACGCCTACAGGAGCGGCTGGTTCATAAGCCATGGGTATAAACTCGTTCTTTTCCAAGAGCATCCTTGCTCCAACGCCAAAGGCTACATTCTCGAACATCGGCTTGTGATGATGGAACACCTCGGCCGGTTTCTTGAGAAGAGAGAGATCGTCCACCACAAGAATGGGGACAAACTCGACAACCGGATCGAAAACTTGGAACTCCATACGCGTGCTTCTCATCTTCTCCAGCACGAACCCGTCTTCTTCCGACCTGAAGTGACAGAACGCATCGTCCCAGTTGTTTGTGACGGATGCGGTGTCACCTTCCGCCCCCGCCGATTTCCTCGGCTAAAGCGCGTGTTCTGTTCCAGGCAGTGCTTCCAGAAGAATTCCTACAAGACCTAATTGCGATGGCTACGCTCCGCTGACTGCCTCATCAGAAGTGAACACCCCCGCCGCGTCCGTCACCGGCAGGTGGAAGATGGCCGTGCCCGCGTCGTTGAAGATCGTGTCCTTTCCAGCCGCCGTGTCCACGGTGCGCTTGTTCCTGATTGACATAAAGAAGAGCATCAGCGCTTCGGCCACGGTCGGAGTAGCCGATGGCTTCGCCACGCCCAATTCCACGAGCGCAGTGGCCAGGAGGCCGGCGGCGATCTCGGTCACGGCATTTGCGGCGAGGGCGTCCGCGTCAATGGCATCGGTAGCGACAGCAGCAGCAGTCACGGTTCCGGCGGCCATCGCCCCAACAGAGGAGTCCATCCGACCGGAGACCAATGCAGCAGGCAGGCGCGTCCCAACATACTCCGCTTCTTCCGGGTTGATCGCTACCGAGGTCTTTATCGCCCCGCCGGGAGTTACCTGAAACACGGCGGCGCCCCGGTGCCCATCCGGCCAGCCGGTATAATGGAAGAGATAATTGCCCGTCGCCCCGAACTCGACGAAGCCGGTGGTCACAGCCGCCCCCACATTGGCGCCGGCCGTGTCCGTGAGCTGCATCTCCAACGCCAGTCCGGTGTTTCCGGCTCCTAGTGATAGCCCTACGTCTAATGTGTAGCTGATGGCAATATCCTCGGAAGGGTGGCAATCGCATCTTCAGGCGCCCAACCCAAATCTAATCGCCTGCGCAACCCTCCATAACTGACGCGACAGCGTTGGTCGCGAACCCAATCAGACAGGTGCTTCTCTTCGCCAAATGCGTTTATTAGCCTGTTCGTTCGTTGCCTCGCGGAATTGATCGAGCGACTCACCCACCGACAGTTTTGTGGTAGATAGCCTTGATCTGCATCTATCCGATCTATGGTTAATCCATCACAGTACCCGGCTGCCAGTGCCCAACTCCGAAATGCTTCGTAGCTTTGTCGCCATTCCTGACATACGGCGATGCCGCGCTTTCCATACCACTTAAACTCATTCCGTAACGGATCGTGGCACCGAGCGATCATCGTTCTCCATGTGTAGTAAAGACGAGACGCAGAATCGCCGTGCCGCGTAGCCATCTGCCTTAATTGCTCATTATGAAAGCAGCCACAAGACACATACCTGGGGTCTTGCAAGCTGGCGTAGCGGCGTAATATCTCTTTACCGCAATCACACTTCGCCCGCGCAAACAGACGCTTCCCCCCGGAATATTGCTGCCTAATCTCGGTCTCCGTAATCGTTAACATTCCGATCCGATCTCCAACTACCGGCGCCCACCCCTTTTTAGCCATTTGTCCCCTCCTCTTATGGATTACACTTTCGTATATTTTACCATAAAGGGGAGGTGTGTATGCCATATTATGAAAACCTGGACCTGCCTCCGGCTGTCAGGAGCGAGCTATGGACGGACGATATCTAATATATCGTCATTCCTCTTGCGCCCGATAATCGATAATCTTGTCACCCTTGCTTCGATTGCAAGTTCCACACAGAGGCTGGATGTTCCCGATGTCATTGCTCCCGCCTTTTCGGATAGGGATAACATGATCAACTGTCAGCGGTTTCACTTCTCCACAGCGAAGGCAGCACCCCTTCGCTGTGGCACAGACCGATTGCCATTCCTCTTGAGTGTATTCCCCGCCCGCTGCTTTCGTCTGATGGTAACGGTTCCTGTAGAAAGATTGCACCCGCTCCAGGTGTCGGTAATAATACTCCCGCCCCTGCCGGTTGTGTCGCTCCCGGTTCTTTTTTGCCCAACGCTCCTTGATCGCCTTCGATTTCTCTGGGTTTCGCTCTGCCCATTCTTTCAATCTCGCCAGTCGTTTTGCACGGTCCTCAACAGACTCGACGGCCCTTGCCTTTTTCCCGGCCAATGAGATGCAGCCCTTGCATTGAGTAGTCAGCTTGTCAGTTGTTGTAGCGTGCCGGTAATACTCCGAACTATCCTTTTCGATCCCGCATGATGTGCATGTTTTCATACCTCCATCATAGCGAATGTGATGCCAATCTGCAAAATGTCTTTACTTATGGTCTGACAGATTGCATAATATCATCATGAAACTCCGCTTCCAGCCAGGCATTGATCGCTGCCCCGCTCGTAATGACGTTGTTGAAATTCGTGCCGCTGGCGTGCTTCAGTGCTGGCGACGCGCCAAGCGCCGTCTCTACGGCAGCCGCTGTCAGGTCGAGCCCTGATGACTCCTTCTCATTCTTCAGTGCGGCCAGTTGCTCCACCGCGCCCATCAGTTGGTCTGCCGCCGACATCAGCCGGGAGCAGAGATTAAGCGCTTTGTCCGTAGTTTCTACTGCCATTGCAGCCTCCTTACGCCAGGAACCCGAAGAGCTGCAAGTCGGCTATAAGCGTGCCGAGCACATCAGCTACCTCGTCTAGTGTCGTCGCGTTTGCATCGTAGGAACGATCAGCGGAAACATTCGTCGGCGTGTATGCTGCTGTCCTGGCAACAGCAGCAGCGCCGAGGAACCCGATCATTGGCGCGCTGCCCGAAGCCTCCATTCGCATTGCCTCGCGGGCTGCCGTGTCGTAGATGCACCAGACCGCCCGGCCGGTTCGGCTGGCGTCAGTCGCGACGACAAAAGTCGGCTCCATATCCACCACGGTGCGGTCTTGCGTGCTGGACTTTCGCGAGCTGGTCAGCACCCCGAGATTGGAGATCCGGAACTTCTCCTCAAGAGTGCGAAGAGTGGTTGCCGACGCTCCCGCGGCCGTGCTCTGGAAGATGATCGCCCCGCCCACCGCCGAGCCGGTGCCGCGCCCGCCCGCAATGGTAAGCGATGCGCCCGCAATGTCTGTTCCGCTGCCACCGGTCCCGTTGATCGTGACGGCGCTTGGCGCTGCGTTCACAACGCCGTTGCCGATATACACAGTTGCAATTCGGCCCGATGCTGTTGTCCCACCGATAATACATTGCTCGATGGCTGTGGCGACCGAGTTTGTCCCAATTGCGATTGACGAACCAAATGCTGAGTTAGCACTAAAACCTAACGCTGTAGACCCTACTGCTGAAGCGACAGCGCCAAAGCCAAGCGCCGTGCACGCTGTGTTGGACGCAGTGGCGGTTGCTCCGATAGCGGTGCATTGCTGGGTCGACGCCGACGCAGCATTACCGACAGAGGTTGAGCTTATCCCCCCAGCCAGCGCCCCAGCCCCGAACCGCTCGCTGCTTGCCCCCGCGCCCGTGCTGGAAACAGACCCGCTGGTGACAAACGCGCCACCGTTGAGGTTCAGCGGGCTCGCGCCGCCGGTGGTATACAGCCCGAGATCAATCAGCGCCTGCCGCAGATCGGTGGTCGATGCCGGTCGAACCACGGCAGAAGCGCCGAGAAACCCGATCATCGGCGCCGTGCCCGACGCCTGCCCACGGAGGACCTCGCGGGCTGCCGTATCGTAGACCGAGAGGACTGCCCTGGCCGTGCGGCTGGCGTGGGTCGCTACTACCCAGCTAACCCCTAGCTCGGCCGCTTCCGTGTTGACGGTGGTCGTGCTGTGGAGCCGCCACCCTGTGCGGGAGGCGAACCCGGCAGCCGGAGTGCCGCTGCTATTGTGGCCGAGCAGTTGCACGTCAGAACTGGTACTGGTCGCCGCGTCCAGGACGGTGTTCGTGGACAGTCCGCTCGCACTGATGGAGCCAAGCACGTTGGCCGCACTATCCTGCCACTCCTGCAGGGTTGCCGACTGACTGGCAAACCCCTTGACGGTGAGCGGGATGACGGCCGCGCCGGATGGCTGGATGACGTTCCTCGCGGAACTGGTGGGCAGGAGGATTACAGCCGGAGAGATGTCAGCGGTAGGCGATCCCCAGATCGGATCGGCGCCCGCGCCCTGGGTCGTCAACGCCTCGCCTGAGGTTCCCGCCGCAAGCGCGTTCCACTTCGTGGCGCCGCGGTACATAATCGCGCCCCTGGCCGGCGTGCCAAGAGCCACGTCCACTGAAAGATCGTTTAGCTGAGATGGGATGAAGACGCCGAGTGGAATTGGTTTCTAGCCCCCTACGTTTCCTCAACCTGAATGCGGATCGCGTTCCAGGCAGCTTTTGCCGCCTCGTAATTCAACCGGTATTCCTCCATCAGCATCTCTTGCTGAAGTAATCGCTGATTGAGAACTTCGCGCTTCTGCTCCCCCGTTAACCGGACCAGTGGCATGGCGCCGTTATCGACAATCATCTCACCAGGCGATTTCATTGCTCCTCCACTCAGACCTCCACATAGTTGAGCGACCCCGAAACCTGCACGTTGCCACCGAGCGCGAACACCAGCGCCTCGCCGGATGCCGTCTCTACCCAGAAGCCTTCCGGCCACCAGAGCGCCACACCTCCGTTCGCGTGGTAGCTCATCGCCGCGATCTTGGAAGTGGCCAGGCTCTTCACCTGCACCGTCACATCGGCCGCGCAGATGAACATTACCCCGACGACCCGGATCTTCTTGGCGGTCACCGCCGCCACTACCGTGTTGTCACCCGAGGCCGAGATATTGATCTGTGCCTGCTTGACCTCAAGCGTGCTGGCCCCGACCTGCAAGGACCCGTTCGAGATCACCACCGAGCCAATCGAGGTGCCGGTGGATGCGCCTGAGATGGCTACCGTGAGATCGTAATCAGGACTGGGAACGCTAGGCGTAGGCATCAGATCTCCTAGTACTGCGTGAGCGCCGAGAGAAAGATGCGGCCAGCCCAGTTAGCGTTGGATGCGCCACCTTCTGTCGAGATGACTTGAATTCTGTGCGCTGGCTGCCTGCCGTTCACCCCGGAGGTTCTCCGCATCGGGGCAAACGGCCCATTCCTGACCGTCCCGGCGGTCAGGTCCGTGGCGCCTACGCTTCCGGTGCATTCGTAATTTTCTTCCGGCGTGGTGAGTAATACATCAGCACTCACCACGGAGCGCTGATACTCCGGCGCCGTGGCGGATGGCGACAGCGTGCCGATCATCTGCAACATCCGGATGCGGGTGTTCCAGGTCACCCCGTCATAGGTGTCCTGCAGGCGGATGTCCAGGGTATCCGAGGCGTCTGTGATCGCCTCGGTGATGATTACTTCCAAAGTCAAGGCGCGGGCGTGCGAGAGATCCATCGGGATCTCCAGGTTCAAGGTCTGCGTCGCCGCGCCGGTCGCCAGGTCATAGCGCACAACATTCTTGTTAGCGTACATCTAGCCGCCTCCCCGGGTCTGGGCATCGTTTGGTTCATCTCTGGAGCCGCCCCGGCGCTCGTTCGCATCCACCAGGCCCCCGCGCTGCTCGACACAGAAGCGGATCGGCACCTTCCAGCCGGTCACCTGATCCTCCACCAGCGGCCCCAGCCGAAACCAACGCCCAGGAATGCGGCAGGGCCTACCGGGTCTTCGCCTGGCTCTCATTCTATTTCACCAACGATTCTGGGAGGCTCTGATATAGTCTACCTGGACCGCCGGGACCGTGGTTCCTGAAGCCTTCTGGAGGATGAGCGCGGGCTGCAGGACCTGCGTGGCAGTCAACAGCGGAACGCTGACCGTTCCCACCATGTCGTCGTCCAGCCAGAACTCCACCCGGTTCAGGGTGCGGGCAAACACGGTCAGGAGATACCAGGTGCTGACCGCAAGCGTTCTCCCCGTCGTCTGGTCATCGGTGTCCGTGGTCCCGTCGTCGCCCTCTACCCGCAGCACGTTCGAGCCGGCCAGCTTGAACCACATGTTGGATGCTACACTGTCCAGCGTGGCGTTGTAGGCGGAGGCGAACCCGAACACCAGGTTCTGCACGGAGGTGAACGCGGTGCCGAACGTCTTGATATACGCCTGGATCATCGGCTGCTTGGTGGGGTCGAAGTTCAGCACATCGCCCGTGTCGATCCGGGCGCTCTGCGCTTCCGAGGTGGAGGTCAGAGTAAGCGCCACCAGCCCGTTGATCGAGTTGGCCACCTGGGCCACGGTGGGCGTGGTTCCCGCCACCGCCGAGGTCAGTCCCTCTCCTAATGTCGCCGTGCTGTCATAGATCCCGATGAAATCCCACATCTGATCGACGCGGGCGCGAGGGTTCCAGTTGAGGCTCTCATCCTCTAACTCGCGCGACTGGGTAGGACTGCGAAACTTCGAGCGCACCGGCCCGTAGTTCGCCGGGCCTGAGTCAAATCCACGCCTTGCCATCCTGTTACCACCTTTCCCGTAATTCGGGCAGCCACCGCTCTACGCGGGACTGATACTGAACGTCAACCCCCGCAATGACATTACATCAAGGCGAGCCGAAAATTCCGAGTGGGTGAGTAGCACCGCTCGAAGAACGATAACTGCCCACGAAAAGATCTGACCCACTCTCTACCATCGTCTCCTGCCGGAAGCGAAGCTGGCGCCGGTTGAACCAGACCATGCCGGTCTTTGACTTGTCGGCCAGGAGGAACCAGCGGCCGTCATCGGTGAGGAAGTTGGAGCGCAAGGGCTCGATGTCGAACAGATCGGCCACCGAGTTCGGGTCATTGTCCGAGGTGAACGGGCGCTTCGTGGCCTTCAGGATGCGGTGGGCCATGAACATATCGGAGGGGCCATGCAGGAGATACTTCGGCATCGCGTTGATCTTGCGGCCGCGCTGATCCTTCATGTCCGTGTTCCAGAGGATGATCGCGGCTTCCAGGCTCTCCAGAGAGAGGTCCGCGGCAATCGTCGGCCGGTTCTGGAAGGTGCCGCCGTCAGCCCGGAACTGCGTGGTGGAGAGCAGCGTGTAGTTCGTGCCGTCCGCCGTGTAAAGGGTGGCGGCCAGGTCGTTGAACATCGCCATCGCATCCACTTCCTGGGTGTAGGCGGCGGCAACTCCCAACTGCTGCACCGTGCGGTTGACCACGTTGTACAGGTCGTCCTCACGGGCCTCCTCGGTAATCCGCACGCCGAGGGCGTAGGTCGGATGGAGGTAGACCTTCGTCCACGCTTCCTGGATGCTGTCAAACGTGGTCGGACCACCCTCCGCGCGGACGGGGAAGGTGGCAAGCCCGGAGATCACACTGTCCGTCTCCTGCCGCTTCTTTGAGCTTTCCACGTTGAAGATCTTCGGATACTCGTTCCCATACAGCTCGTAGCTGTCGAAGAACACCTTCCGAAGCCCGACCTCCATCTCTGAGGGTATGTGTCCCCTCGTAGTAGGGGTCCCAAAAAGTGGCATTTTCCGCCAGTCCTTTCTAAATCAGGGACTGGCGGATAGAGCCAGGCCCGGGAAGCGTTGTTACACTAGGCGAATTGAAGCACCCGGATCATCGGGGCGCCATCGGATGCGATCGAGAACGGCAGGAACGTCACGTAGGCCAGTCCGTAGATGTCACCGATGGTGCAGACCTCCCCGTTATGCTTGTCCGGGAAGCCGATGATCTTCACTCTGGCCGACGCCTCCGAGCCGTCTTCAATTGTGACATCCTCGATGTCGATATGAAACCTTCCGTTGACGACGATCATTCCAAACGCATCTCCGACCTGGGTGAGCGCGGTGATCGCTGAAGCAGCGGTGGCGTGGTAGACGTTCATGATGTAGACATCCGCCGGCTTGATCGGGCGGAAATGAACCCTGGTCCCGGTCACCCCGGTGGCCTTGTTCACGGCCACGCCGCCAATCGCTGAGGTGGCGGTGCAGATCGCCATGGCGCCGTTGGCATCCGCGTGGATCAACGCGGCCCTGGTCCATGACTGCGATGCGACCTCCAGGTACTGGTTGTCGAACCCGATCCCGCCCATCAGGACGGCCTCGTCCTGGTTCTGGCTGTAGGCGTAGCACGGCTGCTGCAAAACTTTGGTTGCGATTTTAGGTTCCTCTTTCTATCGGGAAGCCTGACCCGGTTTATTCGCTCCCCTTCTGGTCTCCTGTATCGGCGGGAATAATCCCACCTCGGGATAAGTAGAACACAGAAAGTTTTGGGGCGCAAGCAGCCGACTAGCCTTCCTGATTACTCGTCGTCGAAATCCCTGCCCGCTTCCATCCGCCCGTGCGATGCGGTGGCCACTACCTGGAGGACCCGGTTCCCAGCGGCGCGGTTTACTCCGCGCACGCTCTCGCGCAAGCCCTCTTCGGCATCCTCCCGGGACGGCAGACTCTCTTCCGTATGATGACGCACCTTCTCCACATAGCCCTCGGGCGGCTGGTCCATCAGGATTGTGTCCCGCCCGACCATTGCCGGCTTGCCGTCCTTGCCCAGGGTGACCTCGCCTCCATACCGCTTGAAGAGATCCACCGCCGCCTGGGTTTGCCGGTCGTGATGGTCCATCGTCCGCACCTGCCGGTAGATCCGGTCCGGTTTCCGGAGGTCTTTGCCCTTCTCATCTACCCAGGCAGTCGGGTCGTGGATGTATTCCGAATGGTATGCCTTCACCCCATACGGCTGCCGGGGCGGTCCTTCCGAGGTCTTACCGATATCGCCCCTGGCCATCAGGCGGTCCTGTTTTGCCTTCCTGTCCGCCGCTACCTGGGCGAGCGCCGTCTTGTGAGCCAGCGCCTCCGCGTCCAGGTTGGACTTCTTCTTCGGCCTGCCTTTCGGCTTCTGACCGCCGCGCAGGGCATACGCCTCCGCGTTCGCGATCTCTTCCGGCACCCCTTGCGGGTGGAAGTCAGTCTGCACAGTCCCGCCGGCGATACCCGGATCTGCTGTATCCGCGACCCTCACTGCGTCTTCCTCACTCATCGGTTTCTCTTCTCCCAACAGCTTCTTCTTGTGGATGACGCAGACCGTCTCCCCCTCCGGGGCATTGATCTTGCAGTCCGTTCCAGCCGCCGTGACAAAATGACATTTGGGCATCAGCGCTTACCTCGAGCCTGGGCCTTCGACTTCGCGGCCCGGTAGCCGTCGATGCTGTCGTCCTGGGCGAGCGCCTCCCACTCATCTCTTGTCCCGCCGTGGCGCTCCACCAGCCCGCGAATTGCCTGCTCGTCCGCGAGCTCCGCATCACGGCCCGCGCTGCCTCTGGACGGCGCCACCGCCGCGAACCCTGCCTGGTAGCGACCGGTCTGCTGGCTCCGGGGACGCTGCTTACTCACCTTCGAGTAGTCCAACTGCGTGGCTACTACGCCCGCGATCTGGGCCAGGTTCACCGGCTCCCGCCACTGCGAAAGCGGGATCGCCTGAAGCGCCTGGGAGAACTGGCCGGCGAAATCCGGGTGCTCCGTCACCTGGGTGAGCATTGGGTTATACTGCTGGAGCGCCTGGGGCAGCGTCTGAAGCGCGCGCTCCGTCTCTCTCGAGTAGAAGATCTGCTGCTGCTGCTGCTGCGCCTCCAAAATCGGCTTCATATCCTCGTCGTGCATCCGCTTCGCTTCCGCTCGGATCTGGGCTTTTAGCCACGCCTGATACCCCGGCTTGTCGTCATACGGGTCCGGCATCTCCTCCGGCTCCGGCTCGCCCGCCGCTGCTGCTGCGGGTGCGGGCGACCCCGTGCCGCCCATCCAGCCCGCGAACCGGTTCGGGTCCGCCACCACCGCCTTGCCGTCCGGGGTGATATCCAGGCCCTGTTCCTGCCAAATCGAGCGCATCGTCGCCACCCGCTGGTCGGACGCCTCCCGCTCCTTCGCCTGCAGCCGCTCCACCTTCGCTCTGGTCTCATCGTCGAAGTCGTCCAGCGAAACCTCTTCGTCCTCGCCGGCCTCATCGTCCTCGTAATCCAGTTCGTCGTCCACGCGCTCGTCTGCCACTTCGTCTATCTCCTTCTCACTCGGGCTCCAGGGCCATCGCATGCTGCACCCCTCCCTAGAACGCCAACTCGATGGCCTCGTCCCTGGTCATCTCCACAACCTGCGTCAGAGTGGCGGCGCCCGAAAGCTTTGCCGCCACCTTCGGCTTGATCTTCTCCTCCTGGGCATCCCTGACCATATCCGCGATGTCCCCGGAGGGGATCACACTCCGCCAGAGGCGAAACAGCGCGTCCCGGATAACCAGGTCCGGCTGGGCCTTCTCCAGGGTCATTCCCTTCTCGGTCATCCCAGCCACGATCTTCGCGATCGATGAGGTCATCTTCTTCTTGACCGCATCCTTGCCGGCGTCCCCGAAATACTTCAGCAAGAGCTTTGTGAGCATGTCTGTCGGTAGTAGCATCTATCTCTCCCGCCCCAGGATGAAAGCCTTGGGGTTGTCGATCATCGCGTTTAGGATCTTGAATTCGCCCTGCAGTTGTCTCATCACATCCAACTCCGCGTGGGTGGTTGCCAGCATCCTGAGCGTCTTGTCCCGCCGGGCAATCAGCGCCGGGAGGAACACCTCTCGAAAGCCAACAGATCCCAACATATCGAGCAACTGGCCCTCATGTTCCTCGCGAACATCCGCTTCGTCCAATCCTCGCAGCATCTAGGTAGCCAGCTTTCTGCCCCCGTTTGGCGGGTTCGGCATCGGAGTTCCGTTCACGCCCGTGGCTGTACCTTTACTGCCGCCTTGGGGGAACCCGCGTGGACCCTGCGCCTCGGGCGGGCCGCCGCTGCCATTGGCGCCCGGAATGGCAGGCGCTCCCGGCGCTTGACCCCCTCCTCCCGGCGGCGCCTGTCCGGAAAGCAGCGCCTCGCCCATCAGCGCCTGGGCCTGCTGCTGAGCAGCCTCCATCCCGATTAGCTTGTCAACATTTTGCTGGACCAGCGCCATCATCTCCTCTCTCCGGGGGTACCTGACCGCTTGCAGCACGACATCAAGAGCCATGGCGAGAATTCTCGGGTCCTGCCCGGTGATCGGGTTGGCAAGCAGCATTCCCTGGACCTGCGTGGCCACGCTGATGCGGGTCTGCATATCCGATAACTGAGTCAATCCGGTGGGGACCAGATCGACCTTGCTCTTGAGCAGTTCCCGGTCAATGAAGCCAGGGATCGAGCCATTCGGTGCGGGGACAAGCTGCCCCATCGGACCCATGGCCGCCGGAACATTGGTGCCGTCCACCTGCTGGATGAACTTCCCCGGAGCAGCGGAGATCCGGTACGGCACCAGCGGGCCGGTCCCGCCGTACTGCGCCTCTAAAAACCTGACCTGATCGAAAATCGGAGCCCATTGCCGGGCAACCTGAGAAGCGCGCTCCTCGAAAACCATCGAATTGGCGCCGGCCACGATCTGGATCTCGCCCAGGGTTTTTGAGCCCTCGGAGGTTCGGCCCATGGTGGGGTCGGAGGAGGCGGTCAGCAAATCGCACATCTCCTTGAGCTTAGCGCTGAGCTGATAGTGATCGCTCGGGAACTGCGGGTGGGGGAACGGCAGGATCCCCCGCACGTCGTCCACCTCGATCGGCTCCGCGAGGCGCAGCTTGATCTTCGCCGGGTCTAACCCGCTCGTGGTGTCGTAGAAGAAGTTGCCGCTGACGTTCAGGGACAGGTCCGCGAGATCAGCCAGCGCGCACTGGATCGCGGCGTCGGCTTTCTGGTAGGTGGAAATCTTCTCCGCGATCGAAAACCCCCAGATCTGACCGGGCAATTCCTCATACCGCATCAAGTTGTAGTACGGCATCCCATGCTCATACGGGAGGAACTTGTGGCGGAGGATGCAGTCCGTGGCCTCGTGGACCGTCACCACCGTCCACTCCATCTCCCGGTCCCCGTTCGCGTCCATCAGGTAGCAAAGGTCGTAGCACTCATACTCCGCGTACAGGTGGTCCTCGTCGTGCTGGTTGAACGGGCTGCTATCCACCCCCTGGTCGGAGAGCGTCTCCTGCCGTTCCTCCGGCAGCGGGTCGCCGGGGCGCTCCAGCAGTTTGTCCACGGCGTCCCGGAGATAGACCCCCTCGCGGGCTCCCTTCAAGAGGTCGCTGCCCCGGATGCGCTTGCGCTCCCCGATGCAGTAGGCCTCCTCGGGTCGCTCGATGGTGGTGGGGAAGATGAGCCCATTCTCCCAGGGGATGAACCGAATGCGGACCCCGGACCTTACCGTCCGGTTCTCCCAGACCAGCTTCGTTTTCGGCCTGCCCTCCTCGTCCGTGCCAAGGCCCAACACCAGGGCGTCGCCGGGCTCCACACCCGCGCGCACCAGGTCGTAGCTTGTTTCCTCGTCGTGATCCACGATCTCCCGTGGACGGCGGATGGTCTCGTTTTCATAAGTCACGCAAATGAATGCCGTGCCCACCACCGGCAGGTCGTTGTGGCAGTTCGCGGCTTCCGCCTCCCAGTTGGTCTCTTCCAGGATGGAGGCCATCGCCGCGTCGATATCCGCCACCTGGTCCATCAGGGCGGGATCCCTGGTGACCGCCGAGATCGGGGGGACCGTGCGGAGGATCTGCGTGTTCAGACGGGTGGAATGCGACGAGCAGAAGATGTGGGTGAGGTTGCTGTTCAGGTCTGAACAGCCAGTCCAGCGGTTATTCGCCCCGGTGGGCGCTACCCGAAAGTCCCGCCGCCACTCGGCCGCGTCCTCCCGGCGCATCTGGGTCTCCAGCTTATACTGGCGGACCAGATCACCCAGGGTGCGCCCGAGCTTCTCCCGGCGGTCCCGGGACATCCGCACGTCAATATCCAGGGGCGAAGCCTGGGGCTCGTCCTCCTCGTCGTCGTCCACCCCCGGCATCGGGGGCATCACCCCCGGCATCATCGCCGGGGGGCCGGGCGGGATGAACGGCATCTCGGGCGGAAATCCGCTCTGGTCTTCAGGTGGTATCAATTTGATTTTCTCTTGATCCTAACCGGGTAAACTAAGCGCTGGAACGGCAGGCGCCTTCTTTGCAGCCACCCTCTGTGGTGGCTGGGGATTGAAACACATTGATGTCCAGCGGCGAAGCCTGGGGCTCGTCTAGCAACCAGCGGGATTAAAAACGTCCGGGGCCAAAAGGCCCCGGACGCTACATCTTTTTCTTCTTCTTCGCGGCCATCTTCTTCTTCGCGGCCGCCGCATCTTTCATGCCTTCCTTGTCATAAGGAAAGTGCATGGCGGTCAGCTTGCCGTTCTTGATCTTTTTGACGGTCGGCACATTCCACCTCCCAGGCTACGAGGTCACTCGCTTTGATGAGGAAATACTCCACGGCTTCGCGGCCGATCTGCACCACTTCCGTGGCCGCATCCCAGTAAACTCTGTCCCCTACTTCCAACACCGTCCCCACAATCTTATACACCGTGGCGCGAGTGCCGCGCAAGGAACCAACCAGCGTAAGCCGTCCCGGCCCCACGCCCACCACCCGGCCGGTGGTGGGCGCTTCCCGGTATTTCTCGGAAATCGCCACCAGGCCCACCCGCGCCTGTTTCGCATCCGGCTGGATCATCACCCAGTCGTTACAGGGAGAAGGCCGGTCCGGGTAGGCTACCGCCAGTAGTTCCTCGTCATGGACAATCCCCAACCGCTCGCGCTCGTCCAGCACCTCCAGGTGCTCCCGCTTGAAGACTACGCTCTCACCCACGAGGCACCACATCTCGCTGCGCTCGCCCTTCGCGTAAGGGATGCGGATGCCCGGCCCCGCGGCCAGGATCTCCCCCTCCCAATGGCGGTCCCTGGCCTCGTCCGGCAGCCATATGCCACCGGGGGTTTGGGCAACGCCCTGGCTAATCCGCACCAGGTAGGAGGTAAGAAGGGGGCGAAAATCAGCCCAGATCAAGGATCTTTATCTTTCTTTTCCCACTCGGGGGTCCAGATCCTACCTTTCGGGTTCTGGCTGGTCGGGGCGTCAGGCGGCGGAGGAGGCGTTGTGATCGGTGACGGGATCGCCCGCCGGTCCTCATCCTGGGTCTTCGTCACCACCAGTGGCGGGCGAGGCGTCCCCGGATTTCTCGGCTCGCCAATCGCTTCACCCGGGAAGTTTGGGTTCGGCTCCGTGTCACCGTCAGCCCCTCTCCCGTGCTGGATGCCCGGTTTTGCTACCGGGTGCGTGTCCGGATGGGCGCCCTTCTCCGGCTTCGTGGAGGCCAGCCGGGGCTCGTCCTCGGAGCGCTTCTCGTGGTCGCTCTTGTGCCTGGCGGTCGGCTTCTTCTCTTCGTCCTTGTGCTTTGAGCCGGGGTGCTTCTTGTGCGGATGCTCGTACTCCTCGATCGCCGCTTCAATGGCTGCCAGCTCCCCCTTGCGATCGGTGGCCAGCGCCTCCCGGCTCACACTCCCGTGCGACTGGTCGGAGAGCCGCAGGATCTGCGTGTTCAGGTCGGCCACGGTGATCTGCGCCGCCTTGAGCTCCTCGTCATTCGTGATCGTCATCAAAATTTCTCCTTTAGTAACGCCTGCCGGCAACCGAGGTCACCCTCGGCCCCCGGTCGTAATCTTCGTCCTCTTCTTCGGTCTTTCGCACCTTGCTCGTAGGATAGAGGCGGGTCGCGATGTAGCCCAGAGCGTCCATTACGTCCGCTTCCCAATTCTTCTCCGGATCGCGAGAGTACGACCCATCGTTGTAGGCGTGATAATGGTATCCGCCTGAAAATGCGTCGATCACTGATGTCACCTGCGGAGACACGACCAGTGCGGGAACACCGTCCTTCAAGCTCGTGGTCAGCCGAGCGCGCACACTTTCCAGGCGGATCGGGATACCCACCTGACCGGCGATGATCTTCCAGCCCAGCCCCTTCTTTCGTTCAATGATCGGGCGACCGTGCATATCCTCGCCCACGAACACGTCGAGCCCCCGGCGAATGATCTCGAAATAACTGCGCGTGTCCTGCGGCCGCTCTCCCGTCCTCGGCAGCCGCGCCTGTCCGGCAGGGTCGCCCACATGGATCATTCGCAGATCCTCCAACCCGATGCCGTTTGGAAGCGCATAGTTCTGGGTCAGGAAGTCCGCCACGCGCATCCCGAACTCATACACCTCTCTGGATTCATCCTCGCCTGTTGTGACCGCATCCAGGATTAGCCACTGGCCGTACGCGTTCGTTTGAGTGATGACAGCCGAAGGACAAGTCGCCCAGTCCCAGCCAATGTAGAACGGCCTTTCGACATCCGCCTCGATCTTATCCAGGGCAACGTGCTTGTCCCGGCTGAACTCCGGGTATACCTTCAGGCCACGGGAAGCTGTCCAGTCTATCTCCAATTCCATTCGGATCGCTTCAGGCGACATCCCCTGGCAGGCTGCCTCATAATTATAGTTGGGCACCACGGTCCAGGGAATTGTCAACACAGACCACCCGGATTTTTTCCGGGTGAGGCGCAAGATTGGAGAGGAAGGTTTGCGCTCTTCCAGTTCCGAATTTGGAGGAGTTTCTACCACTTTGGAGCAATCTACTTATAGAATTGGCCCGGCGCGGTGACAGCCGCCCGGACCTTGGCCCACGCGCAAAGGAGGCGCGAGAACAATGGCAAGTTCGGCAAAACTCCCCGAAATTCCTGTAGGCCAAACCTTTGGCAAGCGCACCGTCCTCGCTGCAGCACCTCCCCCTTCCGGAAAGAGACGAAGATTTGTCATAGTGGCCTGCACGTGCGGTTCAATTGACATCGTTGAGCTTCATCGAATATTGAGCGGTGTATCTCAATCGTGCGCCACATGCAGTCGGCATGCCAACGCAATCCACGGAAAGACCGAAACCCCGGAATATCGTCGCTGGACAGACATGCGAAACCGATGTAACAACCCGAACAACTCCGACTTCGTCAGCTATGGCGGTGCGGGCGTCCGTGTCTGCCCCGAGTGGGATAACTTCGAGGTCTTCCTTCACGATATGGGAGCCTGCCCGTCTCCAAGCCACAGCATAGACCGAATAGCCGGAGGCAAATCCCACTATTGCCCGGAGAACTGCCGCTGGGCCACCCCGCTGGAGCAAAGCAACAACCGACCTGACTACAACCGCAAGTTTACCCTGAATGGGCGAACCCAAAATCTCAGTCAGTGGGGAGCCGAAATCGGCATCAACCCCACGGGGATAATGCGGCGACTATCCAGAGGTTGGAGCCTGGAAGACGCGCTCACTACCCCGCCAGTCCCCAGAGGGAAATGGTTCAAGCGACCCCGAGAAAAGACTAAGGCCCTTTGACCAAATTGACACACCAGGTCGAGGAGGCCGAGGCTGTCGTGATCGCTATGCAGTGGCCGCCTCCTTGTAAAACAGGTAAGGTTCCCTCCATCGTCTCCTTTACCTGGTTTGCAAAGGCGACCTCCTCGAAGTGCACAACCGTCGCTCCAGGCCCTCTGCTGCTATCTTTCCCCTGTGGGACGCAGTCGATTTGCCCTCCATTGGTGGCTCTTGCCCTGGCAAACGAGAAATCAATCCTGGGAAAGTCCGGCCAGAACTGCTCTCTGAACCCGCGACGCTCAAACTCTTCGTAGATAAATTGTACTCTTTGCGACAGATACCACGCTGATCCGCTCAGGTCCTCCATTTTGCGGGCCACAATGACAACCTGCCTGTTCTCAGTGCTGGACATCAGGGTTTGGACCACCCTCGACTGTCCCGTGGACAGATCAATTTCCTGGTGTGTCCACCGGGGGTCCTGCCCGCCCGCGATCAGCCAGAGATCGAACGCGCACACGGTCCAGGAGGCCATCACGCGGCGGGCCTTCTCGATGAACAGGAGGCGCTCCGTTATCAGGTGATCGCACAGTTCGTCCAGGAACGGCCAGTCGGGGAACGGGGCAACCTTGCCGGCCCTACTTTCATCCTTCGTATAGCAATGGCGGAGGAAGTAGCGGAAATCCGTTTGCGCTCTGGGCCGGTCGGGGTTCACAATCTGGCGCAAGCGCGTCCGGAGGATGGCGATCCGGTCGTAGGGGCTCTCCGGCACCTCCGGCGTGGGGACCACGGGGTCGCCAATTAAGCGCCTGAGCGCGGGAGATTGCTGAGTACTTGGAGTGGGTCTAGGCGACGACTTGAAGGCCATAAGTTAGCTCGCCTGCTAGTTCGCGCCGTCTCCAAGCAGTCCTGATTTCAAATCGTCCATGACCTTCGCACGGGCTTCCCTGGCTGTAAGTCCTGTGGCAACGTAGGATTGGAACAAGAGGTCCTTCGTCTGGTCCAGGCTCGTGCTCGCCACCCGGTCCTCGAAACTTTTATCCGCCTGGCTGAACGCGAGCTTGACGATATCCTCGGCGCAGCGCACCACGCCCCGGTGGGCGCCGTCGTTCAGCACGGCCAGTGAGTAGAAGCCCAGGCGCCTGACGTTCGTCTCACTGAACTGCAGGCGAGATATCTCCTCGTGCGGATCGACTTCCGCGGCCATCTTCTTGCCGGTCAGCGTCCGGTACAGGAGGCGAAGCGACCGCTCGATGTCGTAATCCTCCTGGTCTTCACCCTCTCGTCCAGTCCTTGCCATCAGAGCACGCCCTCATCTCGTTTCGGCGCAAGGGCGGTAAGCGCCCTCCCGCCCAGCCTGCCGATCGACTGATAACTGACCCTGCCCCGGCGCTTCGTCTCGTTACCGCCCTTTCGGCCAAGCTCCCGGTAGTGGTCTTTCCCGTAGCGGGCAAACGTGGCGGTGCCGCCTTTCCGGGCCATGGCGCGCAGTTCGTCCTCACTCATCCGGGCCACGCGCGCGTTTCCGCCTAGCCTGTTTACCTCTTCCTTCGACATCTTGCCGTCTGCTGCCACTGGAGTTCCTCCTGATGCAGTGTAGCACCACAGAGGGATGTAACGCAACTAGCGGAGGGAGGCGAAAAAACAGCGAGGTGCTTGGGGCGCCTCGCTGTGGCTATGGAAACCATGGGAGCTTAAAGGACCGGACCCGGACAATCGGCGGACGCGACTCGAACGCGCAATCCTGGGAGCCGTCGCTCCTTCGCCTTGCCATTAGGCCACCGCCGATCTACTGCTTCTACCGCACTGGTGTGCTGGGTGCGACCTAGCTTGGATGTGGCGACCAGTATCCACCTCTGTGGGTAACGACATTACCTCTCTAGTGCATATCGCCACCCGAAATTATTCTAGCGTGGATACATTATACCACAACTCGCGGCGCAGGCAGCCCTCGCGCGGGCGCGGGCGCATGCGCGGTACAGTACTATGCCACCTCTTTTCGGGAGAGGGCCTCGGGGGAGCGCCTCGTCTCATCCATCGCATCCACCATCGGCTTGCCGGGGACCAGCTTCACCAGCGCCTTCGCGCGGCGGTACCAGCGCAGGAGGTCCCTATTCTCGTGGACGTGCAGCGTAATCGCGCCGCCCGGATTGTGCAGCACCTGGATGACGAACCCTTTCACGCGGGTGGAGACAAGGCCCGGATTGAGCTTCAGGTCGTCCGCGTTCCACTGGTCCAGTTCCTTCAGCGCCGCTACTGCCTGTTCCAACTCCGTCGCTTGCTTATCGCCCTTCGGCATTCGTATCCCTCTCCTTTTTGCTGGTCTCTCCCGCCCGTTTTCCGCAGTGCCGGCACTTGCCGCCCATCAGGCCCTTCTTGACCGCGAGCCGGCCGCAGTGGCGGCAGACGGCCATCGGGTTAGCATTCTCTTCCAGGTCAGCCATCCGGCGCTCCAGCTCGGTCAGGCGGTCCTCACTCATCTCCACCCTCCCTTCGGGGGGTACCCGCTCCTAGCTGGGCCAGGTCATAGTCGTTGGTCTGCGCCTCGGACTGCGGCAGGCAGTTCCTCACCCGGTCAAAGCTGTCCATGATCGCCAGGGAGCGCTGGTCCTGGCGAGCCACGATCAGGGAGCGCTCGTAACGGATGGAGGTGTCGCTCATCTGGGCGAGCGCCTGTTCCATCTTGAACTCCAGGTCCGCCATCTGCCGACAGATCGGCAAGAGGCTAATCTTCAATCCGCACATTCTTCGTCTCCTGTTTCCTTTTCAATCAGCCAGGGGTATTTCTCCATCCAGTTCGATCTGCCAGGCCAGATGGCATAATCCAGGTCCCTCAAAATCGCCCGGGCTGCCTTCCTGGCCTCGTCGCGTTCTTCTTCAGCTTCGCAGATGGCGCAGCTTTCCACCTCGCGGTAGTAGTTGTGCGGGCAGGCGGTCATCCGTTCCCTTTGCTGATCTCTTTCGCCATTTCATCGATCGCATCAAGCAGATCGTGCTTCAAGTCGGAGATACTCTCCATCTCGTAGACCAGACGCTTCCTCTCCCAGCCATTTTCCCCAATGCTGGTGACGGTCCAGCCGTTGGCGTGGCTGGTAATCGTGATTGTCATTCTCTCTCCCTGTCCAGCGCGTAAAGCAGGATGCCGATCACCACGAAGACCCAGCCAATCCAGGCATAGACACAATCAGTCCCTTTTACCGGCGGCAGATACTGGAGCAAGATGAACAGGAGGCCCACTATCATGTGGTGGATCGCGATCCATTTCTCGCTCATTATTTGCAGAACAGGTCCGTAAGCGGACCTCCCCCCGGCTTCGTGGGCTTTCGTTTGAACTCCCACCACTCGCTGCCGTCATATTCTTCCCGCTCCAGCCACCAGTCATCTCCGACCACCACGAGGTCCTGGAGGACCTCGGCGCCGCCGAAGCCGGGATCGTATTCCCGGTCGGCGAGCGCGGCGAAGGCTTCCCAGCTTCCTTCCTCGTCCTCTCGCCCTACCCAGCGGACATCAGCCGGAGACTTCCCGTAGGCAGCAAGAAAAGCGAGCGTCTCCCGGAGTAAGTTCTCGGTGAGCTCCATCATTGGAAGCAGAGGGCAATCGCCCGGTCGAACAGGTCCAGCACCTCGGCTTTCTTGCGGTGGGGGGCGTCGTTCCACCGCTGCACCTGGTCCATATCGCCAAACCCTTCCGTATCCGTCTGACCTCCCGCTCGGAGCGCGCAGGCCAGTTGCTTCAGCGGGCGGGCGTCTTTCATCGTCCAGGTGTGAGAGCCGCGCTTTGCGAGCAGGTGGGTCAGCACGCCCACGGCGCAGCAGAAAGCCACCGCCTCGCTGGTCGGCATGCACGGCATCCGGTCCGCCGTCCTGGCGTTGGCGTCCTGGCACCAGCCGTTCGCGTCCAGCCACTCCCTTGCTTCGATTAGAACCTCTTTGGTGGTCATTCAAGTCTCCCTGTCACCAGAGCGCCAACTGTCTTGGCGTCTTGTCTGCCGTCCGAACCCTGGCTACCACACTCTCGCGCCATTTCAGTGCCCAGAGGCGGCAACTGGAGCAGCTCCGGTGCGTGCAGCCGGGCAGCATCGGCTTGCGGTTCCTAGCGTGGATACTCCAGGCCAGAGAGTCCGCGCTGGTCAATGCGTCCGAGAACCGCTCCAGTCCGGTCAGCTTCACGCCGAACCCGTGGAGCTTCAGGCCCTTCAGGCTTCTGACAATCCTTTCTGCTTCCAGTGTGTGCTGCCTGCGGCAGACGCTGCCCAGACCCACGAGCGGAAGAGCTTCCAGGTCCACGCCCACATCCGCATACTGCTGCCGGTGGCGGAGGTAGTCGTCCGCTTCCCACCCCTGCAGGACAGGCACCCACGGCAGGTCGGGAGCCATCTCCCGCAGGGTGAGGTAGCTCTCGGTCGTGCGGCGCTGGTGGCTTTCCACACAGAGCCCTGTCCTTTCGGTCATGTGCGGCTCGCACATCCAGTCCATGGTGGGCATCCAGAGCAATCGACCAATCTCCTCCCGGTAGCGCCTGACCTCGGCCACGTACTCCTTCGGGGTGATGCTCCAGCCGCCGTGAAGCGAGAGCTCGGAGAAGCCACCACTGTCAAGCGACCAGTCACAGGTGGCTCTGGGCAGCGTCTTCCGGTCCATCAGCCGGCGCCGGGAGACGAACAGCGGGACAGTCACTTTTGCCAGCCAGTCCGCCTGGTGGGTGCCAAAAAAAAGGTCACGATTGCCTCCTGGCTTCGGAACGACGAGCTTGTTCCCTTCGGCACGTCCGGCACCGCCGCGCCGGATGCCCACCAACCACGTCGTTGATGAGATTATCTCCAGACAGTTCGTGCCCATGCGGGCAGTGTGTCTTGGGCTGCCGGGGAGGCGGCGGTTTCCACTTGCGCTTTCTGTTCGCCGTGTTGTGGATGACATGGCACTTCCGGCAAGACCGCTTCCCAAGCGGCGTCACCCGAGTATTCTCGGGACTGAACTCGTGTCCACGACTGCAATGAGTCTTCCTGGCACACTGGGCGGAGGGGCTTACACCGCGAAGCTTGTTCATTCTGCCGGTAACAGCCTCCAAATGCTCAAAGTTAGCGCAGCACCGATTACGACAGAGATGGTCGAGCTCCAATCCGTCCGGCACCGGGCCGACAAAATGCACGTAGACCAGTCGATGCACAACAGCGCACTTTCCGCCAAATCCGACCCGCCCATATCCGTTCGCCCTGGCCCCCGGCCATTCCCAACAACCCGTAGGCATCGTAGACGGCTCGCAAATCACCAGCCGTTTCAGAACATCGTCAATCGTGTTTTTTCTCGGGTTCATTTGGCCTCCCTGGCCTCGCAGAGCAGACCAGCCGCAGTTCCTGGGCGGGCAGCAGGTATAGGTCGGCAACCGCCCGCACCGGGACGCCGAGCGCATCGGCTGCCGTCTGGGCGATCTTCCGGATCATCGCCTCCATATTCCTGGTGCCGTCCGCGTGACCGCCGATGAACTCATCGACATATCGCTTGAGCGAGTAGACCTCCAGCACCCGGTTGGGAGCCCGGTAGCGCAAGGTGAGCGTGCTACCGGGACGGGGATTGGTCGAGACGGGGCAGCAGGGAGGGATGGGCAGGCGGTTCTCCACCCACATCCGCACCCCCGCCACCTCGTTTTGCATCGTCTCGACCATCTCGCCCTCCCTCAAGTCCCTAGCAGCTTCGGCTGCACCCGTGACAGGCGCTTTCGGATGAGAGTACAGTACTCCGGCTTCAGCTCAATCAGGATGGCGTCCCGCCCGTGCTGGAGCGCCACTTCACCGACGGTGCCGCTGCCGGAAAAAATATCCAGGACCACGCACGGGGCGGGGTCGCACGGCCAACATTCACACCCCTGTTTCCACCCGGTGGTCGTTACCTCACCGAACCATTGCCCCGTTCGTCCTTTGTGACCACCCCCAGCAAGACAGCCATTCTTGCGATCATTGCCATTCCATTCAGATTGCCGCTGCTCACTTGTCTTCTCCACCACCCGGGTAAACGGAGCGCCACAGGCACGGCAGGCGCCGTGGGCGCTGGTGCCCGCAAGAAGGCACGGCTCCACCAGTGCGACAGGCATCACCGCAAAATGAGCGCCGCTATAGGCGCGGGTGGGTATCGTCCACACTGTTCGGCGGTTCCTGGTGCCTCCGGGCTGCCACGGAGTATCATTTCCCCTGGCCCCATTCTTGTCGGCGTAGGACAACAGGGAAGGTCTCTTATAGCCATTCCCAATTCCGTGACCCGCTACGGAAGGCTCAGCGATAGCCTGGGCATCGTAGTAGTAGCGCTCTGCTTTCGTTAGCAGGAAGACATACTCGTGGCTGCGGGTAGGGCGGTCGGTCACGCTTTCGGGCATCGGCGCCGGTTTGTGCCACACGATGTCCGAGCGGACCCACCAGCCCCACGCCTGAAGGGCGAGAGCGACCCGGTGCGGCATCATACACAGGTCCTTTGGCTTCAGCCCCTTCTGCGGCATCCGGTTCGGTTGGGTCATCGGCCCCATCGCACCAGCGGCGTGTTTGGGCGCGCCGTCCCGCGTGCCCCGGTACCCCTTCCACCGCTCTCCCTGCTCACCACCGCCAGGATGTTCACCGACCTTACCTGCCCCGGTTGCATAGCAGTCCCCGTAGTTCAGCCAGAGGGTGCCATCCGAGCGCAAGACCCGGTGAACCTCGGCAAACACCTCGACCAACCGCAGGATGTGCTCCTCGGGCGTGGCCTCCAGCCCGAGTTGGCCCGACACTCCATAGTCCCGCAGGCCCCAGTCAGTAAGGGGGACTAGTCACGACACAATGCACGCTTTCATCCGGCAGCGTGCGAAGCATCTGTACTGCGTCCCCCATGAGGATTTCACACCCCACAAGACCACCCCCTCTCAGATATCAAGACAATCCACCAGTAGTAATGTATACTCTACTTGGAGGGATACATTGATTAAAGAAACAGATATCGCCTACCTCGCCGGGCTACTGGATGGAGAGGCTTACATCGGCATCAAGAAAAGCACCGTGCGAAAAGACTGCGCTACCCCAGGCTACCACGCCCGCATTCAAGTCCGAATGGTCGATGAAGCCGCCATCCGGTTTCTCGCTGATACGATGGGTGGCAACTACTACCGGGAGAAACCCAACTGTAAGAATGGACGCCCGCTCTACTGCTACCAGGCGAGTGACCTGTTGGCCGAGAAAGCCATTCTGGCGGTCCTGCCGTACCTGCGCGTCAAGCGGGCATCGGCAGAGAAAACACTCGAGCTTCGCGCCCTTCAGTCCACCCGGTTTCAACACAAGACCAAAGTCATCGGTGAGAAGAACTTCCCGAACAAATACGGCACCGTGCGAATGGTCCCAGTGACATGTCTCTCCGACGAATACATCGCCCGCTGTGACGCACTCCGGCTGCGTTGTAAAGAACTCAACCGCGCCGGGGTTTGACGGCGGGCTCGTGACTACCATGTGGACACACTCATCCGGCAGAGTGCGGAGCATCGCCGGCGCGTCACCCTGGAGGATGGTCATTCTTCCTCCCACTCTATCAAGTTGGTATACGAGCCCTTCGGCCGGTAGGCAATCACGGCCGCGTCGTAGACCACGGCAGCGTCCTCCGCACTATCGGAGGTAGCGTAGATGGTCCGGTTCCGACCGTCCACAGCAAACTGGACCACCCACTTCTGTGACTTCTCGTGCCGGCAGACCCCCTTATAACCACTCGCGGCCCGCGCGGGCGCGTTGTAAACGCACTGCTTAACAACCTCCGTGCGGTCATGTGCATGGTAATGCTCCCTCGCTGATAGGATAACCAGATTAGACCGGCGGCAGTTGAGGATGTCCCCATCAATGTGGTGGACGTGAACCTTCCGGCTTCCCTCCGGGTGCCCCATAATCTCGCGGTGCAAGAAGTACTCCGTCCAGTCCCCAGCCCCCCGCCTTGTGACCGGGACGTATCGACACGGGTATCCGGATTTGAGATACCAGCCATGCTTCGACGCCCACTCGTAATCCTCGGGGTCTATCCGCACCGGCACAGTGCCGCCATTCAATCCCTTTGCCAGTAAAGTATCCACAAACATATTATACCGAATATGGTATGTTCTCGTCCGGATCGGTTATAATTACTTGTGACAATCACAGAAGTGGCAAGAGCGCTGTCGATAACGGAGCAGCACGCCAGAAGGCTCATTCGCGAAGGGGAACTACCAGCAAAAATGCGGGGCAAATCGTGGGACGTAGATGAAGATGCGGTCCTTGTCCGCCAGGGCACCCACCGTGGCCTTCACCGCAACCCACGCCCCAGGAAGACCTCCAGACCACGCCCAGGAGCGGACACCCCCTTCTACTGGACCGCACACCACCATCGCGCCAGCGAGGCAGCCAGGATAGCTGCCGCCGTCTTTCAATCACCCTCACAGATGGTCAGCGCCGAACTTACCCCTAACCACTACTTCTGGCGCATCTCCAACCCCAACATCTCTACCCCCGAAACCTGGGACGATATCGACCGCATCGTCACCCGCTTCTTCATCGAACAGGGAGTCAATCCCCTCTCCGGTGTCAGGAAATGTCCGCATTCACAATAAGTGAACGAACATCCTCGCATGTATACTACCTTATTAGGACTTAGGTATTGCGAAGCGCAGCGGAGCAGACCGTCAATAGCGCTCCGCGCCCCCAGCCATAACCCGTAGGTCGCTGCAAAGCCTGCGTGTACCGCAAATCCTCTCGCAGATGGGACCCATAAAGCTTCTCGAAATCCAGCAGGCAGGTGGGATGGGAAAACCACTCAGGCCAGAGAGAGCGGGGGGTACCTATAGGAGTTTGCCAGGCGCTGGACGGCCCACCCCCTACCTATGATTGCGATGACAACCGTAGCAGCACCCCTCAACCCTACACCTGTAGTGCCTACCTCTGACGCGCGTAGCATGACAACAGTTTATGTTATATCGGAACCAGACTAGCGTAGTAGGTATCCACTACGCTAGTAGTAGACCTACCGTCCGTGCCTACGCCTATAAGGTGTCGCGTTACCTTGTGGCGTCAGCCAGTGACGATACGCCTTCCTCGTTAGCAGACTGACATACCAACCCTCGGCTGAAAAGAAAGTTAGCTATTACAGTTGCGATGTGCTAATCCAAACCGGTATGCTGCTGGTGACACTGCACTCACCAAGTCGGTCAGCAGGCAAGCCATCCATTTAGGACGGCGCGCCGGAGCTGCCGAGAGGTTAGCGCAAACGACAGACGGTGGAGAGAGACGAGCAGAGGGAGTAGGTTTTAGACTACCTTCCCTCTACTCTCAAGCGAACGCAAGGAGGAACGCGATGGAGCATTGGTTTTGTGGCGGATGCAGCACAATTGAGTTCGGCAAGCCACACGGGCACATTCACAGTGGGCAGTATGAAGGTCCGCAGTGTGAGCATTGCTGGGAAGTCGAATGCGAGGAACAGGCAGCGGCCGATCGTTTAGAGGAAGAAGGCATCCGGATTGACGACAGTCGGAACCCGCGTCTCGGCATTCACCGGGATGAGTTCCCCGTGTTTTACCAGCCCTGGATGGCTGCGGAGGAAAGCGGCGTCTAGTCTCACCTTCCCGCACTGGTAGGCACGCCGGTTCGAGCCCGGCGGCGGGATTGCCCAACTGTGGGCACATTCCCCTACGGAGGATAGACATGGCCTTAATCATCCGGCTTGAGAACACCGATACAGGCGTGGCTGCAGTCGTCACCTGTGGCCGGCATGGGTATCACGTCAACCTTATGGACACGGACGCAGGTGAGTTCCTGCCTTGCACTTACACTTTCCCGGCCAGGGACGACGCTATTCGTTATGCTGAGAAGTTCGTCGCACCGTTCGTTCCGGCGGGAGAGACCATTCCCGTCTAGTCTCACCTTCCTGCACCGGCAGGCATGCACGTTCAAGCCGTGCAGCAGGATTGCTCACTCCGGAGCCATCACCAATGGAGGATTTTAGACCATGACTGCTTTTCAGGCTGCCGTTGCCGAGATGCTCGCCCGCGAGGGATTGCTCTCTCTTGAGCCGACAGGTGAGGACCTCGGCTTTTCCCGCGAGCCGTGCGAGAGCTGCTGCAGTCCGTACTGGGGAGAGCGGTATGAAGCAGTCGGGCTGCTCTCGCTGCCGCCCAATCGCGTAAACCGCACCGAGTGCACCTACTCCATCTGTGGGGACTGCTTGTTCTTCCTCACCAACGGCGAAGAAGTTAACTACTCCATCGCCTGAAGTTGTTCCCTGCGAAGGTCCTCGGGTCAGCCCGGGCGTGCGTTCGATCCGCACGGCAGGATTGCTCACTCTCGAGCACGTTCACCTTGGAGGTCTGACAATGCCTTTAACCTATTACGTCGCGTGCTATTGGCACCGGGACTGCGATCCATCCTCTGTGGCCGTCGGCCTATCCGACACGGCCGTGACCATGGCCATTGACGCGGCGATAGCCGAGGAAGAGGAAAGCTCAAAGGATGGCTGCGCCACATGGGACGAGCCGGATCACGAGGAAGATTGTCAGTTCTGCAACCCGGACCTCGTGTGGAGCGGCGTCGGCCAGGAGGCAGCCAAAGAGGTCTTCGTTTCCGCCCAGGAATTGCGCGAGCATCGCCGGGATCTGCAGAACGGCCGCGTCGTTTGGCTGGCGAGAGGCTGACATGAAGCAGATACACGGCGAACGCAAGGAACGGATCATCGCGGCCATCCGAGAAGCGCGCCGGCAGCGAGACCTGTGCAACGGCTCCGTATGGTCAAACCTGGTACGGCTGTTAGGCGAGAGTGAAGCGGATACCGCCATGGCAAATCTAATGTGGGCCGATCCTGGGTTCATGGGCAAGGAACTGAAATGAGAACACCATTCGCCAACCGTGAGGAACGCCTTCGCGTCATGTATACCCTTGCCTACCATTGGCACGGCGGCCAGGCGTCGCCCGGCTATCGCATTCTCTGCCGGGCTGGGCGCCTACTGAAGCAGCATCTGGCGCGCAAGTGGGAAATCGAGCCCGGCGTTCTCGTCGGTCCGTTAGACCATATCATGGCCACAACAGAGGACACTCTCGCCTATCACGACTGTGAGCGGGCGTGGAGCGGCCGTCTCTAGACGCGACCCACCCGTGTCAAGCCCCGTTTGGCACGGCTATTGCATCATCCTTTAGTGGCAACATTCAACCATTTTTCAGGAGGATAGACTGATGAAACCGGAAATCAAGATCAAGAAGTATGACGGGACGGCCGGTTATGTGGCCGTCGGTCCGTCGGTCGCCATGGTCGAAGCCGTCAGGGAAGCATACTGCATGCCGAAAATCTCGCCGTTTATGGGCAAGGTGAAGTTTACCGACAAGAAGTTATCCGAACTGATCTATGTCAGCACGACCGACCTACAGGAAGTCGTGCGGTACGCCCTTCTTCTCGGCCATACGGTGCGGATCAGCTAAACCAGCCCGAGCCTCACCACCCGTGACGGCATGCAAAGGCGCGTTCAAGCCGCGCGGCGGGTTTCTCCCTCTCTCGGGAGAGTTTAGACTAATGCGGAGGGATTACAATGGTTAGCTTTACATGCACCCGCTGTGCGGAAACCATCACCTACGAACCCGGCGCCTGGGGCGTCGGCCAAGCGACAGACAAGGACGACAATCCGTTCTGCTACCCCTGCGCCGCCACACTAGAAGGTGAGGCGATGCTAAAAGACGGCCGCGCGACCCTTTACCTTAGCCGGATTGTTGAGCCGTCGGATTTTCAGAAAAAGCATGGCATCATCACCAAGCTCGATTGGCGCGTCTCTAACTGGAGCGGACACCTCCAAACCACCATGGTCCATATCCGCAAGGGACGGCATAACATCGCCCGTACCCGATACGACGTGTGGTTTACCTACTGCGGCCAGGAGTGGTACGGTGTCCAATACGGCGAGAACACCCAGCTTCTCCACTGCCGAAGGCTGAAGGTGACGGCATGAAAATCACCGTTTACAGCCTTGCCGACGCCGATGGCGTCGGCTGTTCCGTCAGCGTCTTTACCCTCCGCTCGCAAGCGGAGGAAGTCGCCCAGGCCGCGGGCTGGAAAGTCGTCAGGCACACGTTCGACTTCGATGATGGCGAGGTCGTGGCCGACTTCACCGAAGGCGGGGAACCCGAGCCCGACGACGACGACGAGGACGAGACCGACGACGAGGACGAGACCATTCGCTACGTCGTCCGCTGGATTAGCTCCACCGGGAAACCGCTCAGCCTGGGGTGCCCCACCTACGAGGCTGCCCTTACCGAGAAGGATATCCTCGAGGAAGCCGGACGCGCTGACGTGACCATTGAAGAGAGGGACATTACCCAATGAGCGCCTACGAGCAGCAGATCCGCGCCTACGTCACGCCATGGCAGCGTGAACAGCTCCAGGAGCTCGCCACCCGGCGCCGCGTCAGCCTGGCCGAGGTCCTCCGCTCCGCCGTGCGGGAGTACCTGGAGAGCATGGGCTATGACCGGCAGTAACCAAAAACAGCGGTTGCTCCTAGATATCTAGGAGCAACCGCCCGCCTTCCTCTTTGTTGCAGGAATTGGCACATAAATTGCTTGATAACCAACCAGAGGAGAACCAACCAATGAATAATGAGACATTCCATATAGCCCTTTTCCTGGCGAACAATCAACCCGTCTATAAGCGGGCCTGGGCGCTGGCCGAGAGCGTCAGCCGGCAGGAAGAGACGACAAGCGCCGATCCGAACTGCCATCCGCCCGCCCGGATCATCCTCGCGGATATGCTGCAAGGGCTGGTCGAGGATGCCTACCTGCGCGTAGACGACCGCGAGATGGATTGTAAGACCGATACCGACTACCTCGCTCATAGCCTCCTCACCGCCGCCCTCGGCCGCGTCAATTGGCTGGAACTCTCCGAGGAATGGCTGGGCACCGATCAGGAAAAGAGCGAGGCTGCCGTCCATGCCTGACACCTGGATTGTTCAAAATGCCGGCGGTGCTGATATGGAGATCCATGGCAGAGACCTCTACGAGGCCGTCAGAGACAATCTGCACGCCATCGCTAAACTGAACCGCATCGGCAGCGCAGCCGGCTATCGCCTCCACCGCTGCGAGTGCGAGTACCGGAAGGGTGTTCTCGGCGGCAAAGGAGGCGTGGAGATCCGGCTCTGGTGGTCCGGGCTGCCGTTGGCTCATCGCCCCGCCGGCCCGGCGTTCACCCTCTCTTGTATCTGGGTCCACGCCCAGCCGGACGACCTGATCGGCGTTCCGCTCATCCTGGATGATGGCGCCTATGATCGGATCATCTATAACCGGGAGCAGATCAATGACTAACCTGGAGATCCGCGAGACGATCCGCCGGATGCTGCACGACTGGGAGCACAAGCCAGGAGTAAAAGCGGCGGCGCTAGAGCAGCTCCGCAAGCGGGAGGAGCAGAAGCAGAAGGAGGCAGCGCGTGGCTGAACCGATGGTAACACCAACAGCAGCAAGCCCAGGCCGCAAGCCTGGGCCGAAGTCCCGCGGCCCCCAGCGCCGGTTCGTGGTCTACCTCACCCTGGGCGAGGAGGCGCTGCTCCGCTCCATCTGTGACAGTGAGGAGTGCTCCCAGGCCGAGGCGATCCGCCAGGCCCTCAAGCGTTGGAAGGATTGACCATGGAAGCTGACGTGATCGAGCGGATATTCCGAATAGGGCAGCAATCCCGGCTTAGCTTCAGCAACGGGGACATCTCGACGGGCGACAGTTACGAGGAGGACGGCAAACACTGGTTCGTGGGCATCGACCGGGATGGGCGGGAATACGTGTCGGACGAAATGCCTGCCGAGCGACTACCCATCACCATTGTCGTCCACAGTGACGGGGCGCGGTACATCACCGCCAGCGAATGACGGCCACGCGGCCGGAGGGCAGCTACCCTGCCCTCCGGTTCTCCTTTACCATAAGCTGCAATGCCTCCGGCAGATCGTCCCCGTAACCCTCCCCAGCCACCGCCAGCGCGCAGCCCAGGCGGATCATGTGCCGCCGGCTCCAGCCCAACTCCTCCCGCACCAGGTCAAAGAACTGCTTCTCCTCGAGCGCCATCGAGCAGGCGAACGGACCGATCCATTTCCGCCAGCCTACCTGCTTCGGCACCAGCCGGGGCCGGCCCTCCTCCGCCGGGTCTATCCGCCCGCTCTCCCTCGTCGCCGGCTTTCGTCCCCGCCTTGCCATCCTCACACCCTCCCTGAAACGAAAGAAACCCAGCGCCGTGTCATGGCCGGCGCTGGGCTTTACTTGGAGTTGTAAATGGTT
>Ga0137424_1000013_pt1 | contig 38223 bp, 58 predicted proteins | sample EasRivERMZT620_2_FD_102317 | JGI IMG/M metagenome (GOLD analysis project Ga0137424, IMG submission 102317) | Soil microbial communities from meander-bound floodplain in the East River, Colorado, USA - East River MetaG ERMZT620_2 | ecosystem: Environmental > Terrestrial > Soil > Floodplain ... | reverse complement strand
TCTCGTGCACCTGTATCGTTATCCATCGTCTCGCGAATGACGCGATAACCAATACTGAACTCGTCGATGATGCCAAACTCGATATCACTGAAAGCCTCACGGCCACGCTGTGTATCGAGATTGAATTGAGACTTGATGAAGAGACCAGCTTTCGCTGACTTCTCTCCTGCGAGCACCTCACGCGCTTCCAATACTTTCGCAATTGGAACACGCCAGTCGTGTGCCCATACACCTTTGGGTATTCGGGTCGCTAGTGTCTTTGCAAATGCTCCGGGCATGATCACTTCATTCGCATGATCGGTGTTACCGAACACTGCAACGATAGCCTCGACGACGCCCTTCTTGTCAGTCGTGACCGCGCTTGTATTAAACTGCTTATGTTCTAATTCCATTGAAGTGACTCCCGGCGTTATACCACTTAACGATATTCAAAACTACATTGGCAGCGAACTAAACATTGACGCTCACCTACTGGTATCAATGAATCTATGGGCGACCATCCCTTGCTCGCTTCATCAAAGCATTCTTCACAGTGATCAGCTTCAGGTTCGAGAAAGCTGCGCTCCTCGGTCATCCCTGCTTCTTTCTCCCGATCATTCACTGATGACTCATAACTCGAATAACCTGCATCGCCATACATCTCACTTCGAGAAATTATCTGATCGTTACTCAACTTGCCTGCTTCGACATCCTGTGCGAAACCTGCGAGAAACTTATTCTGCTCCTTGATGATCTGACCTAGTCGCCCTTGCTCACGATTTCCCATCTGTGCCTTGCCACCATATGCAAGTTGCGTCATCGAGCTATGCACATTCTTGATAGTCTCACGCATACCAACAGCCCAACTCGCGAATGATCCGCCACGTGTATATGTTGTTGCGATCTCGGTCATTGCTTCGGCTGCTTTGTCTGCTACCTGTGCGGCGATCTTGCGCTGCGCCTGCATCGTGATCACCTTGCCATTAGGTGCAATGTATCTGCGCTTATCTTTGTCCCATTGATACGGCACACTCTACTTCTCACGCTCTTGCATTGTCTTGACTAACAACTCACGAGCTCGCCCAATGTCAGCTGCTTTGTCACTCGCAAGTAATCTCTGCAACTCCACAAACACCGCCTCATACTTCTCAATGCGATCCATCGCCTGATAGTACTGGCGTTCTGCGAGTGGCATCTTGTTGAATGGACTGGATTCTCGATCTTTCTTAGTCATCACTTCTTAGGTACTGCGCGGATCATTCCCGCCGCCTCTGGTTCACCAATACTCAGCAGCCACTCAACTGCATCATCGAGCACATCATCTGCCAGTGGCTTATCTTTTGCTTTCAGTCTGAGCACTTTCGCGGCAGATGGTTCCGGTTCTGGTGACACTGCATCTTGTGACTCGTCGCCAGCCTCACTCTCCGGAACCACTGCCGCATCCGGGGCTACAGGGACTTCCTCAACGATCTCATCATCTGCGCTCTCGGTTGCTCGACTAACATAGACCTCATCGCCTTCATCCCACTCATAACCAGCCATCTCACGCACCTCTGAACGCTTCAACCAGCCACCGTTATATGCCGCAGTCAGTCTTGCATACTGCGCATCCTGATCCTCGCTCAATGCTCTGACTTGCGTGAGATCAAATCGAAACTGCAATGATCCAGTCTCATCGAAGTCGCGTAACAACTGATGCGTTAATTCTTCTTCGATGTATCTGTACAGCGGGACTAAGTAACTCTCTGTTGCAAACTCAGCAGCCTGTCGAGCATTCGAGTAAGTAGCTTTGTCAAGACCTGCGCCATAACCAAGCACCAGTGCAGGAATGCCGATGACTGCTGATAACCGTTCTTCTGGTAAGCGTCGTAACTGAGCTAAGTTCAGATCAGCCGGCGCGAATCCAACCTTATCGATCCTGACAGCCGCACCTGTTACCCACGCCTTGCCGCGCTCATCACCCTGCGTTTGCTTCAAGTAACCTTCACGCACTTTCTTACTATCGAACCCGATAGCATTGACGCTATCACGCAGCGATATAACTACTGGCGGTACTGCGCCGTTCTTCATTAACAGTGCTGAGTAGGTTGCGACTTGTTGATCGGTGTATAGCTCACGCATAACGGACGCTACAGGTGACAACCCAAGTCGCGGGTTACACGGATCAATACCATCTCTGAAGTGAATAACATCCTCAGCCGGAAATATCTGAGTCCTGCCATCAACCTTATACTCATAACCTGAGATGAACTCACTGCCATCATCCGGCCATACAGGGCGTATCATTGCAGGTGGGATATACCAGAGCTCTCGCACCACACCTGACTTCTCTCTTATCTTCAGGAAGTATGGATTCCCAGTTACTATCCAGCTATGCGCGTATGCCTTGCACATAGTCGTGCAGGAATAGAACTCATTCGGGCGACGCCATAACTCAGCAGCAGGATGATCAGGAATCGGCACCTCCATTCCTTCATCATCCATCTCGATCACATTCAAGTGCGCTTCAGGTAACACACGACCTAACCAATTCACAGCAGCTATAACTAAACTCGCACCGCCAACATCGCCAATCTCATTGGAGTAGTTAACTGCCTCACCACTGGTGAAGTCATTGAGTATCTGCCATTGAGCGAGATTGCCTGTCGAGGTCGTGCCGCCTCTGCCGGGAAAGCGCAGTGCTGTTGCTTTCTTGAACTGTGTTAGTGCATTCACTGTGCGCTCAATGAGCGATGTTGATTTATTCATTGCAACACACTCAACTGTTGCGGCTGTGTTACTACGTCATCGAATGTTAGTACCTGTTGCGCCATTCGCTTCGCAGCTATCTCGCAGTAACGCTCTTCGATTTCGATGCCAATAGCCTTGATGCCAAGATCCTTTGCGGCTCGCAGTGTTGTGCCGCTGCCCATAAATGGATCAATAACAAGATCACCTGACATACACAAACGAGATATTATCCAATTCATAAAGCGTAAGGGCTTCGATGCTGGATGCTCTGGTATCGAACCACTTATCACATAATCAAATGCAGTTTTTCCGTGGTATCTCGGACGATCACCGGCGATCAGAATTGCCACATAACTTAAAAACCCGATTTCGCCAAGTGCCATGCCATTCAAATTATGCCCAATCATCATTCCCTGATACGTGTCGCCTAAAGCTATCAAGCATTGCCGAAATGCTGTTTCGCCCGGAGTGATTGCTAGCGTCTTACCAGCTTGTAGCATCATCGGAATCACCTCAACAGGAAATTCCGAATCCCACTCAGCCTTACCAATCCCATAAGGTGGATCAGCAAAGACCAGATCAGCACGCGGTAATGATGGTAGCACCTCACGACAATCACCATGATAGATCGTCACTGACTCATCTTCGAAGTACGGCTTCACCCTGAATGCTCCCATCCACGCATTGCTGCGAGTGCTGCACGCCACGCTAGTGCACGCGCAATGATAGTATCGTCATGGAGACCCTCTGGCGCGGCATAACTTACTCGATGCGTATTCGATGCGATGCGTGACTCGAATGCGTGCAGTTCTGCTGTTGCTGCCGAGTGCTCAAGCCATTGACACTCTCGACGCTCAAACGCCAGTGCTAGTGATTGGATCAATGGTGGCTTCGATGCTGCCGTGGTCATAAACGGGTAGATGGGCAATCCCTCGATCTGCAATGCTTCGATATTCGGACTGCCTATGCTGTTTTCTTCAGCCTGCACATAGAACACATTCCACTTCTCAACTAAAGCCGTCAGGCGCCCTCTCTGCAGTGCCCAGTCAATCTGATTGAATCGCTCAAGCGCAACCTCGCATCTACAATCTGCGCAGACTACGCTCAGAGCGGTATGGTCCTGCTTCTGAGCCCAATCAACTCCCATCACCAGTCTGTGCTCAATATGATCTGATGGCTGTGCATCGAGCGGTGCGGTTAAGTTCTCGACGATGTTGCGAAACACCGATCCTTCGCCTTCGAGGAACTCCGCCATAATCTCTTGCCGGTATGCTTCGGCGCTCAAGTCAGATGCGACTTCCTCAAGTGCCGCTTTGCTCAGATGCGGGTTATCGAATGATGTGAAATGGAATGCTGCCCATCGACCTGTAGTGTCTGACTCGGCTCGTTGGAATAACGTGTGAAACCAATTCCTTCTACGTGGTGTTGAGATGAACCACGCATCGCCATCATTGTCGAGTAACATCGGCGCTCCGACCTTGTCCCACGCATCAGGTGCAAGTAACGCACACTCATCGAGCACTAAGAAGTCGGCATAGTCACCGCGCAATGTATCAGCATCATATGCTGTCTTGACTCGTATGCATCCACCGTTAGCTTTATAAGTAAGCATACGTCGCTGTTCATTCTTCTCGATAACACCCGCGTCAATGAGCTCACCTAACCATAACTTACTTTTCTCCCAGAATGCATCAGCCTGGTTTTGTGTTGTACTCGAAAGTAACACGCGGCGTTTGTCGAGGATCATCTTCTTGATACTGATACGCGCAGCCAGTGTTGTCTTACCTGCACGACGCCCTGCATTAACTACAACGCGCTTCGCCTTACTCGCAGCAATCTCGGCCTGCTTAACGTGCGGTTTAGGGAAGCGTATTGTTAACTCAGTCTGTTTCTTTGTCGCTTGTCTCATCTACCATCACGATCTTTACTTCGCCACTGTGCTCCTGTCTGTCAGTACGTGACCAACGCTTCTGATAACGTCTCTCAAGCCACGTCATACCAGCCACCCAGTTCTTTGGATCGCGAGCCGCCAGTTTAATCTGCGCAACGGCTTCTGCTTCGCTATCGGCCTCAGCCTTTTTAATAGCGTGTAAGAACTCACCATAAGCACTATCCGGTTGATCTTCGCCCTTTTGCTTCCAAAGATAGAATGTTTTGTTGGAGATACCGGCATAAGCTGCTGCAACCTCTGCATAATTGCCAGCGCGTATGACCTGAACGATCTTCTCTTGAATCTCAGGCGTGAGTTTGGTTGGTCGTCCACCTGTCTTACGTCCTTTCGCCATTCAATTCAATAGATTCTCTGCAGTCTGTTTATCCATTGCAGGACCGCAATAGGAAAAGACTGCACAAGGTCTGCCACCATGTTTACCAACATCGCGAGATTTAGAGTCAGCAACCTCGAGATATACGCCCGGGCGTTTCTCCAGTTTATAGTGTTTCGAGTTATTGTATGAGCGCACCAACGAAGGATGTGCCGGATAAGTGTGAAAGCGCCGACCAATCGCCGCATATGCCGAGCCGAGTTTATCACTGAGAATCATAGCCAGACCGAGACCTTGCCAATCGGGAAGTGTGACGAGTCTTGATAGGCCAGTGATATCTTTGACGCGAGGATTCACACGATGCAATGTTGCACCGAATGAAGCGATCTGGTTGCCGACGTAAAGCGCGAAGCAACGTGCGCCTCTGTGGAGGTCTGCAGTCATATAGTGAAACTTACTAAACATGTGCCAGCTATTGTACGGGACCCGTTTAATTCCGACTTCGAGTGAAGGTCGAGGTTGAAGCGACCTCCGCGCGAAGTGCATCGACCCGACTTCAAACGTCCAATCAGGTTGTAACCAGTCGATAATGTCCGAGTGACAGCTTACTGCGATCAACTTGCGAGAGTTGCGACGTACAAACTTCTGCACTGCGTGACAAGCGATCTGTGCGACTTGTCGATCAACTACTGATGTAAACTCATCAATGACGATTGGGTCAGGGAGTTCAAGGAGGCGACGTGCAATATCAACACGAAACTGCTCACCAGTTGAGAGAACAGAGAACGGTCGAAACCACGCCGGGATAGTATTGAAGCCAACCGCCTGACACGCTTCGGCAATGTCGGTGACAGTAAGAGTCGATGCAAAGTCATCGATGACTGCGTTGTCTGCGTAGGTGAGTTGTGCGGGTGCGCCGAACATATGACGTGCGATGGTTGTTTTACCTGAACCTGATGGCCCGTATATGAGGCCGATGTTCCAATCATCTGAGTCAATGTCGAGATTGCCTTGCCACGCGAGGCGCAGACGTTCTTCAATCGGTGCATCAAACATTGCAGAGAACTGTTTGACCCGACCCGATGCTTTCAGTTTCGACTCAACTAGACAATCAAAGCGCGGCACGATAATCCTTCTTGCTCAAAGCGTCTGAGTAATTCTGTCTGATGCATCTCGTCACGACAGTCAACAATAACTCGATATTCATAATTCATTGACTCGACTGCACCATCTTCCTCACCACGCATGATGCCAGTATCGCGGCCAATATCTTCGAGAAGTTTTTGGAGCTCATCGTCGCGATACATTGCTGAGAGATCGACACCGCTTTGTAGGTGCGCTAGTAGTGTCTCAGCATCAGCAACATAACCAATCTCACTTGTTCTGTTATCTGCGATAGCAAGTTGGCGTGCTAGTGTGCGTTCATCGCCCTCACCTTCGAGACGTAAGTCAGTACGTTGAACTACTACAAGTTCCTTGCCATCTGTTTGTACTACTCGAATGGGTAAGTCACGTTCAGCAGCAGCATCAAGAGTCTTGTTACCTGCTATAACTCGACCATCTGCATCTGCGAGGATGCTACGACCTGCGCCTAACTGCCTGATTGACCAGTCGAGCATGTAGTTGCCGCGCTCACTGCCCTTGTTGACGTTGGCGGTATCAGGGATTAAGTCTTTGAGTGTGTCGAGTTGTTTAATCATCGCTTTATGCAGATCAGTTTAAGCGTTCGATCATCAGTGCGGCCACCGTGGGTTGTGATGCGGCACGTGATGCCATATTCAGTAAATGCAGTACCGCCGGTGAGCCAAGCAGTTGTCGTGGTATCAGTCTGCAAAGATGAGAGCACTGAGACGTCAGTGCTTGATGTGAGAAAGCTGTGCGTCAGTATCGTGTCATCATCTGCGGTCAGATAGGCGCTCCAATTCCAGATGTAATCGAGCGTTGCGTCGGGATCTTTGTAATAGAACGTAACGTAAGGTTCACCACATGTGCCGTTCTCAGCGGCAATGGTGACGACGCGATTCGTGCCACCTGCACCGCCGGTTGATGGCGTCTCGATGATGACGACTGAGCCGAATGCACTGCTTGATGGGATGCCTGAGAGTTCAAGCAGCAGACTACCGGCAGATGAAAGCATTGGCGTGCCGAATGCACTTGATGATGCAATGCCAGTCAGTGTGAGAGTAATGGGCGCACTGATTGATGGGCCGGTTGCGTAGGGCAGTGACCCGTATGTAGTTGATCCGTACATCTATGGATTGCTTTCAATCTTGAACGTATCGAGACATGCAACGCCAGCGGTAGCGCGATAGATGCGGATGCCGTGTTTCGCCGCAGACAGGTTAAAACTGCTTGTCGTACTTAACGGAGTAGCGTTTACCTCACACGTTATGCTTGTACCTAACAGCGTAACTTTCAAGTCGTCAAATACGCCTTCAGTAAATGCCAGCGTGGTTGTTTGCACCGTGGTATCAGCCCCGCCCTCTTTTTTGACAATCTCAAAGTTACCTGTAGCTTTGTTGTTACGGCTTAACTTCCAGTAGTTATTAGCATCAAGATAACGAAATACAATTTCGTCATAATGATGGGTAGCCGCGCCTCCTATCGGGAACATTACCTTGGCTGTAATGATAGCGTCAGCGGCGGTGGCATTAGCTACATAGGCGTTAGCTGCTCCGGCATTTACTTCTCCTACTGCACAGTTGTTATAGATGTAAATCTCATCAGCACCCGTTTCAAAGTGTGTCCAGCCCGTACCTATATCAGGCATATGAGCAGAGAGTAACACGTAGTTAGTATCGGTAAAGTTATCAAAGAATAACCCAGTCGGTGGCGTCTCGCCTTCATCCATTGAAGGCACGCCTAACTCACGAGTAAGTAAGTTAGCGCCACCGTTTATCAAGAATACGGACTCTCGGCCAAATGATGCACGCACAGTTAGCCATTTGATTTCACCATAGCCGAGGTTGGAGGGGTCGTATACGTCGTAGAGCGTGGCGTACCATGCACTCTCGCCAGTCATTGTGTGCTCATTGTCCCATTGCTGTATCTCAACAGGATGTGCTGCTGTCCACTCAGCACCATATGGGCACCAGAAAACGAGTAGCCTGTCGATCAGCGATGCGTGATAACTGAATGGAAATTCCATGCCTTTATAGCACCACCAGAGACCAAGGTTCTCTGCGTGCATTAACTCGCCGCATCTGATGCCATAGTAGAATCCAAAAATATTCACTTGCCCTTCGAGACGCTGACAGATGCCGCTGTTGTATTGCGGCAGAATGATTCCATAACTTGTGGTTGTTGTTGGCTGTATAGCTGCAACAACGTTCATGTGCGGACCAGCTGCAACTATGCAGTTCTTGATTGCAACTGTCGTGTAGCGTCGGAAGTTGAGGCACGAATAGTTCGGGTTCGGGACAGTCTGAAAGATGATGTTCTCAATCTCAATGTGACTGTAGTTGGTTTCATCGAGATAGCCACCAACCGGACCACGACCTGTGATGACTGATGGATCAGTCCCGGTTGCTGTTGCAAGAGTCGATTTGATCTTCGTACCTCGCGGTAACTCGACTGCCTCATAACCACTCGGTGAACAGGCAACAGTGCTGTGCCCGATAAGCTGAATCGTATATTGCAGATCGGTTATACCGACAGTTGGCAGGATCAGCTGAGAATTGCGTCGTGCGCCTTCCTGCAATGCACCGCCGATGATGTAAGTGGCGTCATCGAAATAGATTGTTGCGTTCTGTGCGTCAGTCCCGATCTGAGTGAAAAGTGCCTGCAGTGCCGCAGTGTCATCGGTTGTTCCATCACCGATGAGGTAGTTGCGCGCATCATACTCGCGTGCGCGATAGCGTGTGAATACTGTCGGGAGGTCTGTGTTGATTAATTTCGCGGTTGCGCCGGCAGCGAGTTTGTATGTCTTGCCTGCGGTGTTATGCGCAACTGCTGATGTTGATTCCTGTGCGCGTGTCACGGTCAGCGTATCAGTTGCTTTGACTGTTACGCGCAGCACTTCAACCTGCGGATCGTCAGATGGGTCGGGATAGTCTGTTGAGTTCCAGATCGTTGCGTTGAAGGGCACTGTTGGCAGTTTCGCGCCGTGGCCGGTGGTCAGCGTGATTGATGTCGCACTCGACGTGATGCCGGTCGTGAGCGTGGCTTTGGCGAAGTTCTTTGCCTGGTCGAGAATCATCACAGAGTCTCCTGATCGGATTGCCCGAAGTTCTTGTATGCACGAATCGTGTCTGCGGCATATTCCGGTACTAACATCATCTGATCTGCAGCCTTCTTTGCCTCTGCTGCATTCGGGAATAACATCGCGTCCTTGATGTCACTCGACCAGCCATAACCGGGATTGAGATACCATGAGTCGTTGGCGACGACCAAGAGACTGAGTAGCTTGCCCATCATAGATTGCCTCAGAGTGCGAAGATTTTATTTGGACCGTTATCCCACACAAGAGTTATATCGACGCCTGTTGGTGTGACTGCGCCATCGATAAGCGCGATCAGATTTGACGTTGACTCAACGCCAGTGTCCTTGAAGATTGCAACGTGCTCAGTGCCATCGCCTGTGACAGCTGTGTATGACAGATCAGCAGCATCAAAAACATTGCCGACGACTGTCTTGCTGGCAAGAGTTTGTGCAGTGCCAACGCGTGCCAGTGCCGGAATATCGTTCAGGAAATTGTCGGTTGCGAGATTAGGTGTGTAGTCTGCAGCATCGACCAGTTGCGCTTTGATCGTGTCAGTCAGCAGATTGATGCCACCAGTCGTCAAGAGAATCGTCTTGTAGGTTGCGTAGAATGCGGATGCCATTTGACTCTATGCCTCGGAGGGTTGGTTGCAACTGCAGTGAACACCGATCCTTCCTCCTTAAACCAATGCTCACTGCAGAGCAATTGTCGAACAGACGGGAACATATACCACAAAACAAAAGCCCGAACACAATATTTTGTGTCCGGGCTCTCGCTGTTGCCCCAACATACTATCTTGAAGTTTCAACTATAGCACTACAGTCAACCTCTCAGGCGTTCGCGTCGCTCGTCATCAATCTTGCGTGAGATGGCAAGTAACGCAGCACCGAGGTTGAGAAGTGATTCTCTCAAGGTGTGCAACTCAGATCGCACTGAGAGCTCAAGTGATTGAATCGCGTCTGTTGCTTCGCGTATCAGTCGATGCGCGTCGAGAATTTCCTGCTCAGTGTCTTTCTCTGTGTGTGTCATCACTTGGACCTGTACAGCATTCGAGCCAGAATCACCAATCCAATGAGCGCAAGAAACGCCACGAGCATAGTCATCACAAACTCAAGCATCGAGAATGTTGAGTTCATATTGCGAGTTTGGTTTGTGCGAGCAGGAACGCCAGCGCGAATGCACCAGCTGCAAGTAGGATGCGCCCTATTTCTTGGATCTTTGGATTCGCTGAGACGAAGTAGAGTGCTCCGCCGATGATGATAAGCGCGACAGGAAAGATTGCTGTTGCCATGTCAAGTCTCCCTCTGTGTAGAGAAAATTAACTGCATCGTCGACCGAGTATGCTACGCAGACCGCCGCATTGCATTCTCTCAGTCTCGCTAGTGTCTCTTTCTGCTCTGCTGATAGTTTACCTTTGGCTCTCTTGACCTCAATGCAAAAGAACCGCCCAGCCATTAAGCACCCTGTGATGTCCGGCCAGCCAGTTGCCACCTTTGATCGCCTAACCCGCCCATCAGCACCATATACGCGTGATGCATCCGTGATCGAATAGGGCAGTTTCAAGTAGTCCAGAATCTCACAGATCGAGTTCTGAATCTGTCGCTCAGTGGCAAATTCGACCAGTGAGTGACTCGCCAGATGCCGTTTCTTGACGTTTGGAGACGCTCTAGGGCGTTTTTCGGGCATATCCTGACTCGTTACTAGACTGGGTTCCATAATAGGCTTATTATAGCGATTATGACAATCTTATTTGACAATTGTGTGGTCTGTCAGACTCCCATTAGGAATCTCAGGCGACGACATGGTGCTATGTTCTGTCAGGCCGAATGCAGCCGAGAACACGCACGTCGTCAGTTTCAAATCTTGAATCCATCTACGTCTGTTAAGCTTTCAACTGTGACAACAGGTGCAGCACATGAACTGTTCGTTGCAGCGGATTTGATGTTTCGAGGCTATGCAGTCTTTCGTGCTCTGTCAGGTTCTTGTGAGTGTGATCTGGCAATCTTGACCTCAGATCGACGTCTGCTGCGTGTTGAGGTGACGACGGGATACTACACGCAAACCGGAAAGATTGTGTCACCTAAAAATGAGCAGGACGGATTGAAGTTTGATGTTCTAGCTATCGTCGTCAAAACAGATCGCAAAATTATTTATCAGCCTACTCTAGAATCTCTGGACTTGCAGGCAACTTAGAATCTTCAGCAGGATCAAGATTCCAGTTAGCCCAGATGTGCCTGATGCGGGTCACTACGCTGAGAACGTCATCGAGTTCGGGTTGTGTGTAGAGTTTGCGGATGATGTTTTCGAGCTCTGCGAATGATTCTGCGGTGACCTCGATCTTGTCCCACAATGTCGTGTCGTCATCACCGGCAATCGTGCGCAGTGTAAAGCAGCCGTCAAGACAGATCACCTCAACGTCGTTGAGTCTCAGTGTGAGTGATCTCACTTCTGTTCCCTCATTGTGCATTTAGTTCTCCGAGTATCATTCGCGCATCATCCTTCGAGAGTTGTCCAAGTGCCACGCTTTTCTTCACCAGCTTCTCAAGCGGTTCGCCCATTGCATCTGCGAGATCATTCCACGTTGAGATGATTTCCGCAGAGTCAGCACGATCACTCTCGACTGCGACAGGTTTGGCTTGAGCACCAACGCGAGATTGCGGTTTGGGAATCGCCAGTGGTTTCTCAACCCGATTCAGCCAGTTGACAAAGAACCTTCGAGTACAAGTCCGGTGGTTTGCAGCACACCAAGTTTCAGCTTTCTCAAGTTCGAGTGTGACGTTGATCGCACTATAGGCGCTTTTGGTTTTCAGGTCGTTGAGAAAATCAGAATCGGGAATTTGTGCGCGTGCCCGACGAATTGGCTTTGCAATTCTGTCGGGTCCATCACTCTCAATACTAGGTTGTACTCCTACACTCTTATTCTTCTTCTGTATCTGTATCTGCATGGCGTACCCATGCGTTAGCTCTGCGTTACCTTTAACGCTTTGAGCGTTACCTTTCTTCTGCTTCTCTTTCCATCTCGCGACGCGTTCTCTGCCCTTTGCGCGCTTGTGTTCAAGTGATCCTATCTCCCTATACTTCTCAGCATTTAGAACGAGCCAGCCTCCCGGCACTCGTTCGATGCGACGACCTTCAAAGTCAGGATCAGATGAATTTGCGTCAGGTGCTTCGAGGATGCCAACTGCACGCTCACACGCTTCATTTGAGACTCGCGCCTGATGTGCAAGGTTTGGAATCGATGCAACCTCAACGAAACTATCTTTATCCATTAAAGCTAAAAGGGTTATCCATACAATTCGTGTTGATTCATCCTCCATCCAGATGGATGAAGTGAGCACTTTCGAAAATAGTTTCACGTACATAAAAGTAGCCCTGTGTTAGCAAAGCGTTAGTGTAACGCTCAGAACGTTACCTGTCTAGAATATTGTCGTTTGCAAATCTCATCCCTGATTACTGGCGGCATAGTAGACCGGCGCAGAGAATACAGGAACTCGACATATTGGAGCTCATTCATCGAGGTTGACTCACGTACTAAATCGTGGGCGACTGCGTTCATTGGGATGACGGTGAACTGATCCAACTTCGCTGCATACTGAACCACAAAAACGGGCAGTGCTGGCGTGTGATTATCGCCGAGACTGATGAGCACATCCATATTCGCATTGCCTCGACTGACCAGCCATCCGCGCTCGTGTTTGTACTCAATCAATGCAACTGGCTTTCGCTTCGAGTACTCAACACAAAGGAAGTCCACATCAAACATTGGAATGTGGAAGCCCCAAGTACGATGTCTTGCACTCAGGGCTTCATCACGCCAGTTAGTGCGTTCGTCTATCATTCAAGTTAGTCAACAACGATATCTGATCCGTTACTTTGCTGTAGTCGGGTGGTTGCTGTTTTGAATACCTTGTCGATTGCTTTGAACAAGGATTGTTCTTCGTATTCAGTAAGCACTCCGCGTTTTCGAACAAGACTTTTTATCGCTTTGCTCAATTCTTGAACTGTTATTAACTCGCGGATCGGATCAAGTGTCACGGTTCGAAGATATTCACGCTGTCTCAATTCAGCAGGTGTTGGTGGTTCTTTACTAGCTTGTGGCATTGGTAAAGTAACTTGAGGAACGGAAACCCATTTTCTAACTCCGGTTTCTTTATCAATGTCGTTTTGTATTACTCGGCGCACTTCCATTTGTATGATTTTCTTGACAGCTTTGGATCCCCATAGCGTCAACCCAAGTTGTTCAACTTCCGGGTCGTCGCAAATATCAGAAACTTGTAGTCCTTGATTTTTTAATTCAAGAACTCTTTGAGTGAATTGTTTGTGTAGTGATTGTGCGGGTGTCATTTGACTCCTTTTAGATTGGTTCGCCTCTCATTCCGAACACGAGCCCGAAGTGCTTTGGCAAACGAGATTAACCACGGCGATAAGGCTTCGGCCTTTTCGCATACCATTTCTGCCAGATCGTAGGAAATTAAAAAGAAGTTATTAGCAGTGTCTGCCGGATCGGTATTCAATAATGGCACTGCCTTTTCTAGAAACCTGCTAATTGGTTGCCGTTGGTCGTCTCGGTATTTGCGGTCAAGTTCTTTTGTTCGTTTCTCGTATTGCTCACGAATCGCAATTACCTGTTCATCTGCTAATCTCTTAGCTTCTGCTACATCGTCACGGGCTGCTTTGATCTCTGCCGCGATTCGTTTTTTGATTACTTTGTCGGTTTCTTGATCACGAGATTCAATTAACTCCTGCAACTTCGCATTCGTATCCCGAACATTAGTAAGTTCGGTTTTTAAATTCTTGATTTCATCTTTGTGAACTTCTTTCAACCGTGATGCAGACAACCGGCTCAATAACCATTTCTGGTCAGATTCTGGCATTTGCGCCATTTGCAATGCTGCTTCACGTGAGAAATGGTTTTCGTTTAGAAGTTCACCAAGATCGTCAATGAGTTTGGCGAGTGCGCGAGTATGTTGTATTGATGTTGTGGTGTAACCCGTTTCACTTGCTATCTCAATGTCAATCTCACCCTTTGATTTTTTGTAATCATTACAAAAACTGTTCCGTTTCAACTTAATTTCTGTCTTGCGTTGCAAACACTTCGCCAGCGTATAGGTTGGAATTGATCGCCGCGCTAGATTTTCATCAAGTCGAATCTCCTCAAGTTCAAGTTCGTCTTTCGGCTTGCGCACGATTACTGGAATCTGTTCCAGCCCTATTTGCATCGCTGCCCTATAGCGTTGCTCACCTGCAATGATCAGATAGTCCTCAGTGATTGTTATTGGATTGATCAGACCATGCTCCTCGATTGAACGAGCGAGAAAGTCTAGTTCTTGTGGGTTCAATGCATCAAACAATTCTTTGTTTTTGGGATCAACGCGAAGTTCTGACGGTGCAAGATATTTCAATTTTAGCCTCATGTGTTTTCTTGTGTCCCTGTGTTGGTTTGAAATAAAAACGCCCTCTCGTTGAAAGCTCTTGCTCCGACAGACGATCCGAGGTGTGAGAATGCAGACGGAAAAGAACACCACTGATCGATGAGTCAAGAGCCTTCAACCAGAAGGCGTCGTGAGTCTGCTGTTCCTCAATTCCAATGCCTCTGTCGAAGGCAAGAGCACTCTAAATCACTTCACTTGATTTGTAAATTACGGGCACGCAGTCTTCATCTTGAAAGCTGTCTCAGTCTGGCGGTCCGAATACCCACCAACACCGACTTCACCGATCTTTCCATTCTTCAATGCAGTGCAATGCTCCTGCACCCATCGTCCGACGTGCTTCACAAACGGACCTGTCGAGAATGCATACTTGTTGAAGAACGGATGATAGCCAACGAGCGACGAACCGCCATAAGGACGTCTCACCAGATTCGCTTCGATGTAGTTGTAACTGGGAATCAGTTCACTCAGGAACTTTTGATATGCAGTTGCGAGCTCTGGTGCAGTCATTGCATCACGCTTCTTTTGCGCCTCTGCATACTCAATCATTTCCTGTGTCTTTTCTCGATAGTTGCCTGCTGGTGGCTGGCTCTCGACGAGTTGAGGTTTGGTCACGATTGGTTCCGGCAATGTGACAGGTGTCTGCAATGCCATAGCTAATAGAAATATGTACTTCATTTGTGTGTTCCTTTTCTTTCAATTATTTGATTTGTAGGTTTGTTGATTCGACGAGCACCGCTTCCGGTATCTCTCCATTCTGCTTGATGAACGTAGTTGCAGCTTCTCGATTGAACTCACGCGTTTCTTTCACTCGAACGAAAACTTCTCGCATCTGCTCAAGCGGCATCATCGGAATGCACCGCGTTGACTTTCGCCACGATAGTGAGTGAACACCGTTTGTCCACTTGTTTCCTGTGCCCAACAGTCGTGACAGCTGCTCCTTCGATCTCTCGTGCATCCTCTGTGCTCGTTGTTTCTTTTCTCTGAGATCATCGATGGCTGCACTCAGTGCGAGCTCTGTGAGTTTCATGTTCTCAAGATACCGGCACCAGTTGTTCAGCTTGTCATCTCGTGACAGGTTCAACGCATCTAATCGCGCTTCCTGTTCTTCGTTGATCTCACCGCCCTGCTGCTCGATTTCCTCAAGCAGCAAGGCAAGATCATTCTGGATTTCGTAAAAACTTGTCATTCTTCACCTCGGATTCCATCGCGGCGAGTTCTGTATTTATCGCGTTGTGCAGTAACCAATAATCCTCACCAGCAGGCGGTGGCACAGTCCGATTGGAGAACCGCTTCCCCACCCGTTCCACGAATGCGCGGACAGCTTCGAGTTCGACCTGCTTACGCACTCCCATCTGTTCCATTAGTCTGACTTGTTCGAGAATGGCGCGGATGGCATCGAAGAAGGAATACGGCTTAGGAACATGTGGGTTGTCCAACCACGCCAGCATTTCATCAATCGTTGGTTCGGTCATGCACCACCTCCGAGAGACGGATCGTCAAGCACATCCAACCAGCTTTCAAATTCTTCAATCACCACTACCGCCTGCCCATCATTCAACTCTGACCGCTTCTCGCATCCTGTCAGTGACTTCATCCGCGCTTGTATGACCGGCATCTCGATTCCCGCAGTCCTCAAGTCTCGAATCAATTCACCGATAGCCGCAATGTTGTCCTTGCTCCCAGTACCTTTTCCTTGCACAGAGAGGCTCGTAGCGCGATTTTCGGCTGGCATAGCTGGTGATATATAGTCCTGAACTGCACGAGCCTGCCTGTCCTCTTGTGAGATGGATTCAACTTCTGTCTCATCGAGCATACCAAGACCGCAGATCGACAATGTGACGCGACGTTTGGCTTTGGTTGTTGCTTTCATCTTGGCATTGGCCAAGTCCTCACCTTTGAGGTTGGCAATGCTGACTGCACCGAGGTCTGCATCCTCACGCCCTTCGGCGTTGCGTGCATATGCAGTGACTTGATAGATGCCGTCCTCGGTTTTGGTGTCGAGTTGATAGATGCTGATTTTATGATTCGTTCTCAACTGGTCAGTGCAGGCTTTGTTGGCGTATAGAACCGTCTTGCCTTTGAGCACCAGATAATTGAATGGCTGCGTCAGCGGGTTCAACCCGACTGACTCACACACTGCGCGATAGTAGAAAATTTTCTGTTCGTCTGAGAGTTTACCGATGTCGCCTTTAATGAGCACTCGTTCAAGTGCAGCTGCGGTTGGTTCAGTTGTAGCAAGTTCAGTGTTGTTGTTCATTGTGTCCCTTTCGTGTCTACGTTGATTTCCTTTGGCCATTCGTCTTTGGTGTATTGCTCTGAGAGATGCAACAGACGCGTGAACTCAAGTGCTTCGGCAGTCTCTCGTGCCTGCTGATATGAGACGTGGTTGACGACGATGCGCCCTGTGACCTTATTCTGCACGTAATACTGACTCAGGTTGTCGGCGTGTTGTATGACTTCATAATTCATCGTCGTCTCGTGCCTCCTGCCAGTTTGTCAAGCACTGATCACTGCACCAAAGATGATCGTTCTCATCTACAAGTACGGTTGCGCCATCACGCATCATTCTGCCGCATTGATTACATTCAGCATCGCCAGTGAGCTCAATCCAGAACTCAGGTGACTCTGGTTGTGTCGTCAGCCATCTGTCGAGTCCCTTGATGCTCATTTGTTCCTCCCGTCTCTGAGTGCAAGGTTGGCAATGGTTGCGAGATGACGAAGCAGATCATCATCTGACTTCAAGCACCACTCGCGAATCTTCTCAAGTGCCTCGGTGAGTTCATCGACTCTCTCTGCAAGCTGACAAATTGAAGTCTCAAGGCGTTCTATCTGCTTGTCTATTCTCTGCTCGTCCTGCATTGTGCCTCTTAGTGTCGCCATTTGTTTGTGTCCTCTCTGTGTTTGGTTTCTATCTGTCTTGGTGGCGGTGCATCCTCAACCAGTATGTGTCGCAGTAGGAATCCAACAACAGCACCGACTGAGAATGCAGCCGCAACCAAGAGCCAAATCATTCCGTCATATTAATTCTTGACTCGGCTTCTGCCACGAGTTCTTTGACTTTCTCGTTGGTCATATCGGGATAGATTTGATTGAATGCTGTCTCCCATTCATCGAAGGTGAAGTTGATCTGCACATCGAGTGCGTCAACTATTCCGTCGATGTACTTCTGAACATCCCGCCAAGCGCGTCGCTGTTCGTTGAGCTCGTGTCTGCGTTGTTCAATCTCTCTCAAGGTTTCGTCTGTCATTGTGTCTCCTTTGCGCCGATGACCTCGACTGCATCGTAGTCTAGTGTCGAGTTGAACTGTTCTTTCAGTCGTGAGTAATCTTTCATGATTGCGATGATCGCTGGTCGTGTCAGTCCTGACAGCTGCCCGACTTTCTTGACATCGAACATGTTCACCACGCCCAGTCGCCTGACTCTTTCGTATGCATTGAACTCGTCTTTTGTGATTGTCATTGTGTCTCCTTTGCTTCTGGCCACTGGATGTCAGTGCGTGATGTGACGCCGCCTTCTTTTACAGTGATTGCTTCGCATATAATATCGACTCGTGCTGTCATCTCCCAGAATGGCGCCATCGCCTTTTCAAGTGCTTTGCCTGAGATAGCAGTAGGCGACTTGAGTTTCCTTAGTCCTTCTCTGACGCGTGTCAGTTCGTCATACAACATTGATGTTTCCCAAACACCGTAGTACTCAATCATTTCTCGTTCTGTCATAATGTGTGCTCCTTCGTCTGGTTGAGACTGCATCGAGCTCCAACCCGATGCAGTCTCTTGTTGATGCCTATCGTTCATAGTCTCGTCTGTCTTCAACTTCGATTGTTGCCGAAACCAACACTATTCCGTCGTGATCGTTCGATAGAGTTGCTTTCGCAAACTCCAGACAAACATTCTTATCGGAGACGAATACATCAGTATGTTTTTGATCTGCTTCGGTCGTCGTCAATGTGTCAACGTTCGACTCTGTTCTATCTGCATAATATCGAATCGCCTTTGCTGCTGATGATGCGTCCATCTCGACGTATTCTGTGCTGTTGTTTCGCGTCACTCTAAGTTCGTAGGTTTTGTAAGTCATCTGCGTGTCTCCTCTTTCTGTGTTCTGATCTGAAGTGATTATATTTAACTTTGTTAAACAAGTCAAGCACTAAATACATTAAAATTATTAGAATTATTCCACTGGCCTTTCGGTCGGGTGTGACAGCTTCTCGTACAGATCAGCCAGCTGTGACTTCAGCTTGAGCACCGTATCCCGATACTCTGCCGCATCGTGCTCACGCTTGATGTACTCAACTTCAGACTCAAGCCTGTAGACTGCCTGCCAGAGACGCTCACGCGGGTTTTCATCCTCGTCACCATCCGGTTCATCGAGTGTCCAGTCATCTGCGTCGTTCTCGTCGAGCTCTGATGCATCCTGCGGCCAGTCTGCTGTGCGATCTATCGGATCAAAAGTCATTGTGTTATCCTCTCTCAATTAGTTTGTGTGTCCCTTTTTTGGTTTGACTCTGGGCTGGTGTATGTGACACCAGCCCAAACTTTTTACAGGTCATCGACGTGAGTCACTTCATAGAACTCGTCATAGTCAGTGATGATGCGCCGGCAGAGTGCAAGCAGATCAGTTTGAGCATCCTTCTCATCGTCTGAAAGTTCCTCAACTTCGTCGTCCTCATACGTTCCTGTGTCTCCGTCCCAGTTGTGATAGCAATCTCTCAAGTCACTCAGTGTGTTCTGGAATCTGCAATATGACATGTTCATTATTGTGCCTCCTTTAACTGTCTGATCTGTGCTCTTTGAAATTCGAGAATGCCCTCGGCTGTCGCTGTCGGAATATCTTTCGGCATTGTGTCTTCGAGTTGCTTCAGGAATCTCTCAGCCTCTGCGATCTGCGCTAGCTTGCACGCTTGAATCGTTTGCTGACTTAGTGGTGCGCGTCTCTTTCTTTCTGGTTTGTAAAACATTACGCCACCGCCTTTTTTTGTTGTGCGGCAAGTGCCTCTGCTTCCGTATGGGTGAGCACGATTTGCGCACTGCTTGGCAGTTTGTAGACATTGTAGGGCGAGTATTCACTGGCAATAATGCGCCCATCTCGATAATGATCACGCACCCAAAATGTTTCGCCATCCAACACTGCATAGGCTACTAGTCCGGGCCAGACATCTTTCAGATAGGTCAATAATTTTCGTCTCGATGTGAAGGTGTGAATTGCTTCCATTTACGCCACCGCCTTTCGGTACTCATCCATCGCTGCTTCGAGCCTGTCCACTGCATCAGGTTTCTCTGTCTGCGCTGCTGTTAGCTTGATGTTGTCGAATCCTGTGACCGCCTTCTCGAATCGACCGAGACTGAAGCGCGGGTTGTCGTCTGCAAATGTTAAGCTGAGCTCGTTGACTATCAGCGTGAACAGTCTGTTGGCTTCGAGACTCAATCCATACTCTTTGCTTGAGTGCCGCTTGGCTGCTGCGTTCAATGCTTCTGCGATCTTGATGTAGTCTTTTCTGGTCATTTGTGTGTCCTCTTTCTTTGTTGTGTTCTTCTCTCTCACTAAAGACATTATAGTTTAACTTTGTTAAACAAGTCAAGATAAAAATACAACTATTCTTGTATTTCTTTTAAAGTCTTTGATTGTAAGGGTTTAGAACTGATAAGCGGAGTAGAAAAGCCCATCCCTCTGAGAAGATACTGCTTCATCAGGAAGGATTTTGAGACTCTCAGTCCGCGTGCCTGTGCCTTCAACTTCTGATGCAGATCAGCATCGAGTCGGAAGGCCACGAAATCCGTCTTCACTTTCTCAGGTTTCATAGTCATCACTATATAACAATGTTAAACGAGATGTAAACACATAAAATTACACCCGCGAGAAGTTCCATCCCTAGACCTCGACGCGGGTGCTCTGAGTCTACTTTGGTTGAGGTTGACCGCCCGGAGCCATTGGATTGCTCACTTGCGGTGCATTCGGGTCTGCTGGCAGCTGCGTGGGCACGTTTGCGAAGTGCGCCTTCAAACTTTTCAATGACTGAAGCACCTCATCGAGTTTTGGTCGCACGTTCGCAGGCACATCGACTTTAACTTTCTCAATTGTCACTGTGACCTTTTCAATCTCTGCATCGCCCTGCTGCTGCCATCTCTCGCGTTCTTTATCCTGAGCCATAGCTGATACTCCTTTGTTGTTGTTGGTTGATCGGGAGGAAAAGCATTATTGCACATTCGCACTCGATGGAGCGTGTTCAATCTCATCACAGAAGGTTTCAAAAGCACGATCAGCAAATGGCCAGATGAACGCATTCACTCTGCCCAATAAAAAGCTGTGATCAGCATCCTCAAGCGCAAGCACATTGTCGCCATTCAATTCATCCAGCTTGTCGAGCACTCGAAGTGCGCGTCTGTTAGTCTCTCGGTCAAATCCCTGTCGTTGTCCGTTGCTGCTGTCGAGTGCCTCACCAACGATGAGCTCAATCTGCTGTGCATAGTTGAGTCTTACATTCTCGCCTTTGCGTGTGGTCACTTCTTTGAGTTCGATGTATTTCATGATGCGGCTACCGCCAGTTCTCCTTCGCCGTGATAGAAAATATTGTAATAGCAGGTCAGTAAGCTAACGCTGGTCATATTGGGCACTGCTGTCGCGAGCACCTTATAGGTGATTGAATTGGTCGCATATGCATTAGGCGTCGAAGGAATATTCGTCCCAGTACCTACTGCAGCGTCAAAGTTCAATGCGTGTGATATTGCAGTCAGCCCGACATCATCACTCGCTCCTCCGGCTCTGTGTTGCTGGACTTCGGTGAATGTGACTTGCATATCGTTATTAGCATTATGCGCGATGGCAAACGATATGACTCGCCTGTGTACAAAGGTATGTATGACTCCCGAAATTAATCCCTTAGCTACAAGCACAAGATGTATCTCGCCGCCCATTGCTGACTGGTCACTGGCGCCATAAGTAATGGTGAATAAATCTGTGAGCGTATTATTTGCCAGCGTGCGACAAGCGCCAACAATCATTCGTCCTGCTGGCGTGATTGAATTAACCGGCGTGGTTCGCAGGCGCAGCACTGTCGGAGCACTTGTAGATGTGAACGTGGCCTGTGCTGTGAAATCCATCGCCACGCCCTGTCGGGCGACTGCAGTCGCAGTGCTGTCATAACCAAAATTCGAAACCGTCAGCAGTGCATCACCTGCAAAGATTCCACTCTTACTGGTCAGCGTGCCGCGTGAGCGTTCAGTATAAAGAACAGGACCAACGCTCGTGCTGGCGATCTTCATACTCAAGACTGTGGCTGTATTATTTTGCAGTGTCAGAGTGCCGCCACCGAGCGTGACGTTACCGCTGCCATCCACGCTGGAGCTCGCTACAGCAGCAAATGCACCTGTCCCGCTATCGCGACATTGCAACTCGGTCGTTGATCCGGTTGCAGTCAAGTAGCCCCACGAAGGCGCTGAACCGCCCTTGAGATACTGATTCGACATACCTGCTAGAGTCGGCACGAAGTAGCCGAAGGAGTCCTTGTAATATACAGAACCAGCCCAGCCAGTCGAGAAGTAGAATCCCGCACTCTGCACTTGAAAGATGAATGATGCCGACTGCAACACAGTATCGCCTACAACGTTGAAGCGCACAGATGGCGTCGTCGTTCCAATGCCGACCCAGCCTGCTGCTGTCACACCTGATGTCGAGACTGCACCGAATACACCCGCGTTGTTGTATTGCAGACTCGGTGATGGCGATGCAGGTGTGCCACCTGATGCTGTTGATGTGAGTACTTGATTCGGTGCTGTGCCGGTGATCGACAACCCAGTGCCGATGGTCATATAAGCAACGACGCCCTCTGAGTTGTCCCAATAGGGAATGCTGTCAGCACTGCTTGGTGAGGCGGTCGCATTGAAGTAGCCACTGGAATGCTTGAAATACATCGAGCCAGTAGTGCCATGTGAGAACTGAAAGCCGGCGGTCTGTACCTGAAAGTAAGGTGTCGCTGCACCGCCATAGATCGTTACGCCGCCGTTACTGCCTACACCCGTACCTTGCAGAATGAAGATTCGTGCAAGAGTAAAACCACCAGCACCGAGTTCAAGCACTCCTGCAGGACTGCCATAGTCCGTCGTGTAATAGCCGTGCATAAAGGCTAGCTGCGTCAGACCTGTTGTTGGTATCTGTCCCTTCCATAGAAACCGCGCCACGACATTGTTAGTCGTCAGGTCTGTATGCACACCGCCTGATAATCTTCCACGCTCCCATGTGATCTGACTTCCTGTTGCTGCATCTCGATAGTCAGTGAATATGAGGCGCGTTGGATTCGCGCTGACTGCATCAAGCAGGATGTTCTGATCAGTCGATGATGCACCGTTTCTGATAGTCAATGCACCGCCAAGCGTGACAGCTGCACCTGATACGAGAGAGTTCGAGACAGCACCGAATGCACCGGCGTCATTGTATTGAAGCGTGCTGGCTGGCAGTGCTGGCTCACCAGTGCCCGGTGTGCCTGATGGCGTCATCCATCGCGGATAAAGATTGCCACTGACGTTCGTGACTGTCAGCACTTTGCCTTCATCTGTTCCCGGATCTGCTACAAAATCTATGTCGAGATTGACAAAGTATCCTGCAGCATTGCGGTAATACATTGAACCAGTCGTGCCGTGACTGAATAGATGCCCAACACTCGTCACAGCAAACCACGGCGTAGTTGCTGCACCGTATATCGTCACACCGCCTGTGCCGCCATCAGTCTGCAAGACCTCGACGCGTGCATTGCCAAAGTCACCAGCACCCATCGTGATCAGACCTGCATTGCCATAGTTAGTATCGAATGTCGTTTGCACATAACCCAGTGCTTTGAATGGACCGGGACTAAACCAGCCATAGAACATAATGCGACCAGCGAGATCGTCATCATTCAAATAGAGTCCTGTTGCCTGTGTGCGCTTGAAGTCAAGCTGTGGTGTCTCACTGTTGTGAGTCTTTGCAATGGTGAACACCTGCCCGGTGCTCTGCTCATCGTGCATTGCACCCACAACGTGCAGCTGCACAGTCGGTGCTGATGTGCCGAGCCCTACATGACCAGCACCACTTTCAACTGTCATTGCATAGTTATTCGTCGTTGTTCCGCCCAGCGCCACACTAGCAATGTGAATGCCGCGCCACGTTGTTAAAGTCTTGCCTGCAAGCACACCCGGAGCACGAAGATTGATTGATGTCAGTGCTGATAACGATTCTGCAATTGATGAGGGATTGATATGTAGAAGATATGCCGGAGCACTCGACTGCACCGCTGTCTTTGAGTAGCCAATGTTGATGCCGTAATAACCGGAGTGTGATGTTGTCGTATTGTCACTCAGTGACAAAGTGAACGCATTTCGCGCACTGCCTGCTGATGGAATCGAGTCCTGCAAAATCAATGAGCCAATTGATGAGTTGGTATTGAGCACACCGACCTTGTGTGATGATGTGACTGATTCTGAACCTATAGCAACTTTGCCATCAGCATCAACAGACATCGCAAATGTGCCGCGTGTCTCAATTCTCAAAGGTGCTTTGGTGGTTGTTGCTCCACTCGCACGCAACAACAACACCGAGCCACTGCCTGTTCCTGTCACGCTCTCGATGACATAGCATTCCTCTGCCTCTGTTCCGCCAAAGTGAAAGACAAGCTGATGCGTGCCCATCTCAAAGGTTTTGATCTGCGTTGATGCAGGCGGTGCTGGCATATCAGGATCAAGCACCTGATCAAGTCTCACAGTGCCAGTCGCCGCACCACTGCCCATGTCAAAGTATGCACCGCCATTGAAGCTGAGTTGCAGCGTTGTGCCATCAGACTTCGGGCGCATACGCAATGCACCGACAGGCGCAACTGGTGCTGTCCCTTGCTCGCTCACATCCATCGTGAATGCTGATGAGAGAATGCGACGTCCCATTAAGGAGTCTCCCAAAGTGTCATCGTGCCATCATCCGGATCGTACTCGAAGGCTATCGGATCTGCATCGGTCTCCTGCTGCTGCAACGTCAGTGCCTTGTAGTTCCAAGTATTGTCCTGCTCGATGACATCAAGCGGCACGCGTATCAGAGCATCAGGATTCCATAAGACGAATCCTTCACTGATTGCATGTGTAGCTGTCATTGCACTCGTGTCTCTGAGGCCACGCTTCAACTGTGAGAGTCGCCAGACACGCCCGGGTGCAAGCGAATAGGATGCACTGACATCGGTCACATCACGGAACTGCAATACTTCTTTGCCGAGTATGCAGAGATTCGCCTGCGTCGTCTTGACGAATGCATCATTGTGAATCCCAAGCACTGTGGTCGTGCCGAGTCCGAATGGGAAGTCAACATCAACTGTGTTCGTTGCATCCACGCCGCTCCCTGTAGCAAGTGCAGTGCGTGCCTTGCCAATCACAGCTGCTGTGCGTGTCAATGCGATTGGATAATATTGTTTATTGGCATCGTCACTTCCACACGCATTTCTAAACAGCGTTGAGCCAGTCCAGCCGTACAGCGGCGATGGCGGTACATTGCGCGGACCAGCTGCCCAGTAGATACCATCAAACCCATCGTGATCATCTATCAGTGGCGGTGCATTCGAGAGAATGTAAATCGTATCAATTGGCAGTAGTGGTCCGCCTTCACCCGGAACTGGATAAGGAGGTGTGATTGTATCGAGCGGCGGTCCGAGCCCTTCCGAACGCAACTGACGAACGCCTTCGATCTTGACTCTATCGCCCGGAATAAATTCCATATCGGTGACGCGCAGATTAAGCACCTGTCCATTGGGAGCAGGCACAGTCAGCACATCACCCGGATGGTACTTGATGTACTTTGGCGGCAGTTCGATTTTGAGTGAATCCGTCTCCATTCGCGTGCGTGCGAGCAGACTGCTTGCGATGTTTCGTATATACGTACGATCAGACGCGATGGGCAAGAAGACTTCTTTGACAGCTACGCCTGATCCGAACTGCAAACCATAACCTGCTGTCGCTTCCTCATATTGAAAGAGCGGATCAAAGAAACTGATTTCCACACGCTGTGCTACCTCAGTCAAACTCTGTTCACTCGATAGCGCAAACTTCACCGCCTTCTCTGACTGTTCCTCACGACCGGATGAGACTGCGCCCAGATCGCTATCAGGAATGGTTACGCTTGATGCTTGTGGTTGTGCAATGAACTTTAGTTTCCCATCAACTTCTGCGCAGTCAAACGGAGAGACAATTGATAATGCTTCAAAGGTACTCTTAGGCGGTGTTGGACCTGAGATGATCCAACCATTGATACCGGCAACCGGAGCACCATTTGTGATCTGACTTGCACTCACGCCTGCATAGTCACTTTCAGCTGCGACAATATCTGCGATCACTTGATCAGAAGTGACTACTTCAATTTGATATTGCGCAATCTGATTGTAGGAAGGAGTCAGATCAACATCATCGAGCCAGACAACAACCGATCCGCGATAACCCGGATAGTCATCATTATCACCGCTCGTTGCATACCACGGACATCGCTCTGTCTGCGATTCCTGTCCAAGCAGGATTTGCAATCGCTGTGCATATAAAAGATCAGCCCTGTATGGACCATTGTCTGTGCCTTCAATACCCGGATTCGCGCCAGTCATTGTTGACGGATCACGACTATAGAGCACATTGCCGTTGGCATAGATGCGCGAAATACCAAGTATTGAATCATTGCGATTCTCGCACACAAGCAAACCCATCGAGACTGAATAAGCAGTGGTTGGCGGTGAACTCCGCTTACCGCTTCCCTGCGATACTGAACGCGTCGTGACTGGCGAAAGCCAAATGACTTTTGCGCCCACTGCCGCTCTGCCATATATGCGCGGGATGCCTTCACTCTCTCGTGATGCGGTTAGCTGTAGATCGGGTCTTGCGGCTTCTCCCGGTTTTGGTTTCGGAGCAAGAATGCGCTGCAGTAAGTAGCTTGCACCAGAAAGGAGGCCAGAGATAATTATTGCTGAATAAATGGCATGAGCCGCTATGAAGGCACTAATAGGATCAGCTGCCACCGTCACGGTAAGCAGCACGAGCAGTGCGAGAATGTGACTAACTCTGCGCCAGTCTAAAATCATAGAATCGCCAGACCATATCGAGCTCAAGCGGGATGATCGTTACCCACGGGCGCTGCCCATGAACATCAATACCAATGCATTTCCACTTATCATCTGCCCAGTCAACGATGCCGGTGTGACGTGGTGTGCCATCCTTATCAGCAATGATGACCACTGCACCTTCTGCCGGATTCATCACCTGATCCATATGTTCATTGAACAGATCGAATGCCTCACGCTGCGGCGGGTATGCATACGGCGGAATCACGAGATCAGCAGGCAGCAACTTGCACTCTTTTCCTACCCAGTCAATGACGCCAATGCAATCCATTCCATAATTGGGATCGCGCCCATAAGGACGGAACTTTACACGCGGCCTTAAGAGCCTGCGCGCTGTTCTCACGATCTCTGTTCTATCCGCCTGATGCGATGATTCCATCTGCTGCCTTATAGATGATTGCGCCTGCGAGATCAGGATAGCCGCGAAAGTTGACTAAATTGCCATTCGGCTGTGATGCATTGCGAAACTTGTTTTGACATGTGGTTGCGAATCGATCACATCCGGCAGTCGCAGTGAATGTGTCACCAATCTGAATATCTGCTCCCGGTTGCATCATCAATGTGAACTCAAGCGTAGTAGGCGGTGACTGAATCAGCGATCTCGCAATGTCTGCGGTATAGCCTGCATTGTTGCCACTGTTCCATGTCAGATAGCCGCCCTCAAACCAACTCTCAGAATATGAGACGTTGTAGCCTGACGAGACCTCGAAGACATTTGCACTAAATACTGCGCTCACTGTCAGAGTTTGCGTGAATGGCGTTCCGTCAATGTAATGCGTAGTTGCGAGATTGAACTTGCACCTTGCATCACCTACGCGCTGCACATCACACATCCTTGATGTGACTCGACCGACTGGTTGCGACAACTTCTGAATCAACCCACGCAATTCAACAGTGAATGAGTTGTCAGCTACATCAACACGCCCGATTTGCCCTGACTGATACGTGTAGCCACCGCTTGATGGTGAATCGTAATTAGCAAACCTTCTCTCGAAGATTGCATCTCTGAACTTGCCCTTGAGAATGTCGGCAAGCGTGATCACACCAGTCTGAAAGAAGCCCTGTGCCTGACTCGTGTCAATCTCCATCTTGAGTCCGGACTTGACCTCACTCACGCGCATTCCCGGTCGTGATAAGTACAACTGCCCATCGACTGTCAGGTTCTGAATGTGATCAGTAAAGGCAAGCACAGCACCCACGGTGGGCGTGATCTTTATGAGCTCACAAAGAGACGTCCCGCCCTGATTGATGTGCGTTACCAGTGCTGCGGGTATATTTCTTGGCATTTAGAAGCCCGTAGAGACGTTTTCAGGTGAATAGCCTGTCTGTACTATGTCTGGATTCGGGCGGCTGCTCTAAAGCCGCCATCTCGTCAAGTCCCGGATTGACTGCCAGCCCGACAAACCCGACCGGGCACTGAAACGACTCGTTGCCTGTATAGCCAACCACGAGTGCATCACGGTCAAAGCGCACGTCAAATCCTTCACGCTGGAATGCTGTGCGTCGCCCACGCACGCACAGGAATGCACTCAGTAGAATCTCAAGATCATCCCGATTGGCACAGAGCACATTACCGGCAAAACCGACAACGCCGTTGGCATACTGAGCGAATCGGTCCTCACTGTGACCGCCGCCCTGCACCATGTATGTTGAAAAGTCGTGATGGCGTTCGCGTCCTACTTCGAGCGGCAGTGGAAACTCATATGCAATCGTGGGTGAAAGTGTGACGCCAGCACTGCCCGGAATGTCGTAATCAAACACCTCAACGATGTCCACGCTGAGCTCGTGCCAGTTGGCGAAAAAATTAACTTCAGTGTAGCGATCCACTGAGAACCGCGCTTGAATCTCAAACTCACCTGACCACGTACCGCCAGCACTGCCGCTGATCACACCAGTTTCATAATCCAATGTGCCACCACCACTGAACGATACTGTTCCATTTATCGGCTTTACTATTGGTCGATCATAACTCACGCTGCCTGCTGTATAGCGTTTCACTAATTGACTGCCGACTATCGGTTCATTGACTGCTGTGTGATCGAATGGATCTTTGAATCGAAACGAATCACTCTGTCCACGTCGAGCATCGTAGAACAGGAGCACATCACCGCGTGTTGCGTTGTCAATTGCTGCTGTGTCGATGTGAAAGATTCGACGCGCATGAATACCTGCACGACCATTGCGCTGCTCATATCCGTTGGCTGTATGCACTATCTGAGTTTGAAATGTCGGCCCACCAGTGATAGTTCCGTTGGCAAAGATTGCATCAGTTGGGAAAGATGTTGAGTCGTACGTGGGCATTCTGTTATTCTCTGCTCAACAACACTTGATCGTGGCAACGAGCAACTGTTGAAAAAGCCGCCCGAGGTTTTCCACTAGATTCCCTCGGGCCGCTTTGTTTCTACCTGCTGCCCTGATTCCTTTGTGCTCGCTGCACTGCGTTATAAACCTGAGTCGCCATCTGATCCTGCGTGCGCCTGTCAATCTGACCATTCGGCGTGGTGACCGCAAAATTGATAGTGGTTGTGCTACCGGCTCCGCCTCCGGTCAATGGTGCTATATGCATTGGCTGACTGGCAGCGAATATGAGCTCCGGACCGCGCTCGCCCACGATGCCGAACTTACCCGGATATAACGTGCCACCTTCAGCAAAATATCTTGCACCTCCAAGTGCCCTGATATGAGCGAGCGATGGTGTGCCCACCTTTGCACCGCCCAGACCACTCGCTGCACCGCCTAAGATAGAGCCAAGCAGTCCTGCCCAGAATCCAGTACCGCCGCCGCCGGTTAACTGTCCCTGCACCGATGCAAGTATTGACTTCAGCCCACTGACGAGAAGATCAGTCAGTCCCTTGATGATGGGCGTAATAAATGCCTCACGCATTGCCTTCGAAAACTCGATAGCGAACGTGTCAACAATACCAAGCGCCAGATCACCGAATGCTTCGCCCAGCGACTTCTGTGCTGTCAGAACACTAAAGAGGAAGCCATCGAAGATAGATGCGAATTGTTCATCGAGTGCTGCTTGCTGTTCAGTGCGGATCGTATCAGCCGGTGGTCCTTTCGGCTGTAACTCACCGGGAATGGTCGTGCCACCAACGCCCGGAGGTGCGCCCGGAATCACGAGCGGCACACCTTTCGCAAGCTTGCCGACTCGTTCACCTAACTCAACGCGCGCATCCTCCACACTCGTCTTGTGCGCCTGCATCATCTCATCATAGCTTTTCGTCAATGCATCGATGTTCTTATCAAACTGATCCTGCATCAGCTTGCTGCCTTCGCGTGCAGCCGCGAGTCTTGCCTTTTGAAATTCTTCCTCCGCTTTCACTGCTGCATCCTTGCCAGCTTTCGCTGCAGCACCTGCTGGTGGAATGTAATCACCAAGTCCCAGTCCTTTCTTCACGCCCAGAGTATCGCCACGAGAAGCAATTGCGGGTCCGGGTTCCAGCAATTTTGCGCGATCCACTGGTTTAGTTTTTGCGCCAGCAAAAGCTACGGGACCAACAACATTCAGTCCTACACCTAACAAGACAATTTTCGCATATGGGTTCTTTTCAATTTGCTGCAACATAGACAGCAAAGCACCTAATGCACTGATGCCGCCTGCGAGAGATGTTTCGATGATCGTGCCAACATTGGTTGCTGCGAGATTCTGCGTGAATACCGTCCACGTAGTATTCAGCTTATTCATCTGCGCATCGAGCCGACCACCTGCAATGACGCCTGCTTCGGTAGCGACTATGAAACTATCTTCAAGTTCCTTTCGGCTGCTCTTGAGTGTCAGTCCGAGATTGTCAGCAACTCGCGTGAGTGAAAACACGCCCTTGCTAAACAACAACGTTGATGCTTCGGCACCAACTGCAGTCTCTCGAAACTTCTTGAGTTGAACTATTGAATCAAGAAACGATTTCTCTACGTCATCACCTGCAGCCTTTGAATCAATACCGAGTGCCTTGAATGCCTTCGCTGCTTTGCTCGTTGGATCCTGTGCTTCAATGACCGCACTCGTATAAGTCTTGAATGCTTTCTCAATGATGCCCATGTCCTCACCACTGAGTGAGGCTGCAGCTGCGAGCCGCTGCACTGCATCGAGTGACAATCCAGTAGACTCAGCGATGTCGCCCATCGAATCACTGACGCCAACACCACTGATCGTAAGCGCAGTCAATGCACCTGCTATCGCGGTTAGTCCTGCAACAGCACTTGCTGCCAGACCACCGGCCAGACCAAACTTAGCAATGTAGGTCTGCACTGCATCGAGTGCATTGCCAAGCGGCCCAAGCTGAGTAGTAACTGACCCGACATTGCCGCCAAGATGATTGAGCGCGCCACCCATCTTGCCTGCCGCATCGCTGACTTTTTTCATGTCATCGGCAGTCTTTTTAGCATTGTCAGCAAGTTTTTTATTTAACGACTCAAGCTGTTTTTCCATCTCAGCCATCTTTGTCTGCATAAGTTGCAGATGACGAGATGCGTCTTTCTCACCCTTTGCCACGCCGCTTGAATCAATTGCTAGACTGACTACTGCAAGATCGGCCATATTTATTTGCGCTTCGCTATCGTCTTGCTATTCACTTCCTGTGACTTGTTAACTGCTGTCAGAAAGTAGCCATCCATCTTTTTTAGTGTGCGCACTTCCCATACGCTTAGTCGCTGTTCGGTCAATCGCTGATATGCATCGAGCTCAACATATGTGATTGGATTGTATGAGAACCCATTATGCGTTCGGCTTGCGTGCAGGTCGTGAAAGATTGAGAACAGATAGGCGTGACTCTCCGGATATATCGGCTCGCGTTCGCTTCTTGGAATGCGCTGCGCTCTGCGGTTGACCTCAACCAGCTTCGAGCCTTCGTTGTTCCTGAACTCTGCACGCAGTGTTGAGACATACAGTTTATTGGTTACTGCAAAGTGCCAGCAGCACCAGTCGAGAATTTTTTTTCGCTGTCTGCAATGATGTCGAGCACGACTGGGTTCTCTGTCCCAACAGGTGCGCCAAAGTTCGAGAGGTCAGACATAAACATGAGCAACTGACTTGCAATCCACTTCATTGAATACAGCCACTCCATATTGATGGGCGTACAGGCCAGCGGCTCACCATCGCGCTCAATGTTCTGCCACTCACGAGTGACTGCGATGTAGCATTGCAGGCGATGCTGCTCGAATCGCTCAACATCCTCGACTGTGTAGAGTCGCTGCCCGTTCTGATGCGCGAGTCGAATCTGTGCCTGATATGACTTCTCAAGCTTCTCCCATCGCTCTGACATTGGTGACATCAGCAGCACTCGTGCCGGTGGATCACCTATAGGCTTGTCTGTTCTTGGGTCCATCAATACGCACCACGCGCTCGATTCCTGCCATTCTTTAACTGCAGTTGCCAGTTGTCCAAAATCAGCCATATGTTTTCCTTATGCAACGAGAATGCTCATCACGCTTGTGAGCACCGAATCATACTGAGCGCGAAAGTCCACTGCGCTTGCCATCGAGCCAGCCGAATCACTGACAGGTGCATTGACTGCAAGCGCCTTTGGAAAGTTGAGTGTCATTGTGTCCTCGGCTGCACCTTCAGAGCACTTGAGCACAAACGTCAGTGGTCTGAGCGTGCCTGCAATTGAATCAACAATGAATGCATCATCACGATAGTAGACTTCGAGACTGCCTGTGACTTTGAGGTTCTTGTTGATGATGTGATCTGCTGACGCGCTGCCCCAAGCGTACTTTGGATCAGCTTGGTTATCGACTGTTACAGATGCAGTGAATGCACCCGGAACCGGCAATGCATTCCACGTTGCCTGTGCGCCAGTGAAACCAGTCGTGAATGGAGACTTGCCGGTCAGTGTCCCGATGGTTGCGCTTCCGGGCAGCGCAGTCCCAACAGTCTGTGCCAATCCAAAGATGTCGTAGTTGACGCTCACCTTGTCATTGAGCGGCATATCAATCGTTGCGCTTGCTACTTCACATCCAGTGAAAATGATGTAGTCATCACCAGTACTCAATTCCATCTTGGCGACGATAGTGAAGTAATAACCAGCATCCGCATCAGCAACGATTGAACCAGCTGCCCATGGTGCAGCGTGCAGCAGAGCTCGCAGCAAGTCCTGCTGCCCTTGCTCATAGTTCATTACTGTGGGAAGTGTGATGCGTGCCGCACGAGAGCCACCGACGGTGAACGACTTCATTCTCGTGCCATCGTATACATCGAACTCAGTCGGTGATGACTCATACGAGAAACTGATGCCATCAAGGAATGGTACGGCTGCATATACACCTGTCGTGGGAGCAGTGCCACGCACTGTCTCGCGTTGAATGCCGACGATAGTATTCGATAATAATGCGGGATCAGGCATGATCGCTCTCCTTAAAGTTGAATGTTCTCGATGTAATTGAACGGAAAGATAAGTGCTCGTCCCGCCCATTGTGGTTCAAATGCAGTGTCGTTCGGTCCTGACGCTTCACTGAACCGAATCCCATCTGCGAATGACTGTCGCTCGAAGCGTGCGCGGAATGCATCAACAGCAGCTATCAGGATGAAGTCACCGGCATTGCGTGGCGCGAATACCTGTATAGCTAACAGTGCTGTCGTCTGATTCTGTGCAACACCGCCAGTGCCGCTATACGTGAATGGAATGGTTGTTTGTTGCGGATATGTGACGCGCATCCATGCGCCATTGCCCGGTTTCACGAAGTAGGTATTCGGCCATTCGATAGTGTCAACTGTGTAGCCGAGTGCAGTCCACGTCGAAGCAACTACGCCATCGAGGATTGCGCGTATGTCTGCGGTTGCTGTTGCGATGTTGTAACTCACTCACTCTCTCCCATCGCAATGAGTTCATCATATACAGCTTGTCGATACGCTTTCAGCATCGCGTCAGCACCTCGACCAGTGTCGTAATCCGGCAACCGCTTCTCGACTCGTTCAATGAAGGCACGAATCGCGTCTCGGTTCTTCTGCTGAAGTTCACTCTCAGTCAACACGTAGACATCAATAGTTGGTTGGTCGCTCATTCGTTACTGCCTGTCGGTCGTGAGAATGCAACGCTCAACATTCGATGCCATCTTGACTGCATATCAGCTTTGACAATGTTGACTATCCCTTCAGGTGCTTGCTGTGATGAGCCTGCTTCGAGGTACTTGAAATAGGGTGCAGCATTCACGAGCCATACACGCATTCCTGCTTTGAATAGTTTCACATCACGCTTGGCTCTTGCCTTTGGCTGTGCGCCGCTTGGATCGGTTCGCTCTTTGTCAAAGTTCTCGTCGGGCAATGCACGCACAAACCAATGAAACTTCGCCGCGCCTGTCTTGACCGGAGTCAAGTCGATCATCTGATTGATGGCACTGAGTGCTGTCAGTTGCAGTGCGCTATTGATACGCTTTCGCATATCCTTCTCAGTCTTGGTGAGTACGGCTTTGTAATTGGATTTCGATGCCATTACTGATCTCGTATTCTGATAACAAATGCAACTGAGGCGAATCGTGCCTTAATCGTACTGTCTCACGCATATGAGAGTAACGGCTCAGACCCGTGCCATCTATGCTGTCTACATTTAACTTTTCAAAATGTCTGACTGGGCCAGCGCCATTGACTCTGCCTACATGCACCCATTTCTGCTGCCATTGAGCACACTTAATAATGGCCTCGGCATGACGCGACATTTTGAATTGCGTACTACCACCGATAAAAATTGCATTTATTAACTTCCAAGGTATGGGCAAATCCTGCTGCCCATCCTGTGCTACAAAGGCAAGAGGACAACCGGGCATTTTCCAGTGCCAGTGCTCAAACAACTCACCAGTCCTGCGTGCATCTCCGACGACATCCGGTACTGCCACGAATATGCATTGCTGCATGTTCGGTTTCTCACGTTCTAACAAACTAATAAAACCAGCAGGATCACATTGAGAAAACCCGCCGTTATCTATCGCAAATTTACCGCCTCTATTCGCATATCTTGTAAGTGGTGTGATGAACTGTCCGACATCCATGCCTAATTCAGATGCCGCTACCGCCAAATCGTGTGATGTGTCTAGAAGTACAAGCATTCTTTAATTTCCCAAAGTGAGCACGTAGTTCGTGAGCACACTGCCAAAGTAATCACGCTTGAGCTCGACCACGCGATAGCTTATGCCGCCATGCTCGATGCGATCACCCGGACTGGGCACGCCACTATAAGAACCACTGGCAATGCTGAATGTGTTTGAGTACGTGATCGCACCTTCAGGCGAATAGACACGCTCCTGCCCGAATACGCCAAGCACCGGCACTGCCGCGCCTTCACTTGGTATGCGTGCCTGTGTCGATGTGGAATAACCTGTTAAGACTGCTGGATAGTAAGTGACAGTTGCGCCAACTGTAGCGATGACATTATCAAGTTGCTGTTGATACAGTTCTGCTATAGTCAAACATCCCATAAAGTTACCGCCATTAAGCTTGAACTTTAGAAACGCCGCGAGTTATAGATCCAAAGGTGCAAACTCTATTGCACGCGCTCGACACTGTTGGTGGAGCAGCGATGCTTGAACGCTTGAGCCGCTAGTTGCAGTTGTCACGAGATGCGATGAACGACTTGCCTTGATCGTCCACGCCTCATGAACCGCCGCCCTGACGTCAAACACATTCTCATAATCTGATCCGCACTCACGCCACACGACTGTTCCATCAGTAAATGACCAGCTGCTCGTATAGGGAGTCGGCCAAACAAGTGCTCCGGAACTGCCCGATACAATACATCCATATCTGTAGCCGCTTCTAGGATACGTCTGGATGACGTCTCCGAGCACGTAGGCGGTGTTTGGCAACCAGATGCTTGCTCTCATATGTCTTGAGAGTATCGACAGTTCTAAGCCTTCTATTGACGGATCACAGCACGGCTCTGCATAGAGCAGGAATTGCTCAAATGCCTGTTCTTTCATCTCTGCAAAAGTCAGATCAGCCACGACGCGCACCTCTGCGAATCAATCTTGGTCGGTTGCTCTTCTTGACTTCAGGCGGCCACTCGACTGCTTTATTGCTTGGCGGTTCAAGCATTGCTTTAGCTTCAGGTTCTACTTTAGGTGCAGGTGGCCAGCCAAACTTTGCCGCTTCAACTTCGTCGTAGTAGTCGCCCTTTAAACAAAAGAGGAAGGCGGCACGAGTGTCGCCCTCCTCAACGATAGAGCGTTTATCAGCAGTTAGAAATAAACGACGATCTGAAATCATAATGCTTCTAAGTCTGAGTACCAACTTTCGTCCAAGTTGGCACTGCGCTCGTCCCGGTGTTGATGTAAAGGATGCCGTTAGTCGTATCGGCTAGCAGCTGTCCTTTGGATGCACCCACGCCGCCCGGAGACACACCAGCAGTTGTCTGCGTGACTGTCAAAGTTGGTGCTGTGCCAGTCAGTGTATTGGCGGCTATCGTGAGTTCACCAACATCCTTGTTGGCAAGTGTTCCGGCAAAAGTCACAGTAATCGTTCCGATGCCGGCTGTCATCGTTCCAACCGCTACCGTGACATTGCCAGTTCCAATATTGGGCAATGCTTCGAGTGCTGCATCAATCGCAGCAACGAGCGTCGTATTGGTGCTGCTCCAAGTAATCGATGCAGTGGTTCCACCTTGAAACGTCAACGCAAAGCCACCGCCCGTAATTGTGCCGCCAAATGTGAGCGTCTGCACCTCAGTTACGCCGGATGCAGGTGTTCCGGCATATGACAGCATTCCCATTGATCCTTCGATGATTGGCATATTATTTCCCTTTCAATGCACGATTACGGTGTCAATACATAAACTAGATCCCAGTGACCGAGCAAAATGCACTTGGGCGTGTAACCACGAACGCAACGCGCATCTCTGCAATCACTGTGCGCTGGTTCTTTGTGAAGTCATCGGCATTGTAGCCAATCTTCAGTGTCAAACCTTTGCGCTCAACGAGCAGTGAGAAGTTGTCGAAGTCACCAACGACGCCTGTGCCTTCTGTCAGTCCCTGTGCCTTCACTACTGGCAAGCCCCAGATACGCTCCGGACCAGCTTCACTTGGGCTGCCCCAGATATAAATACCATCCGTTGTTCTGAGTAGTCTGATCTCTTGCCAGTCGTTCGGATGAAGTACAACCGCACTTGGAATTGCCTGACCAGTGACTTCAATCTTGGTCATTGCCTTATAGATCGCATCAGGCGTTGGATCAGCACCCTTTGCCTGCGTCTGTATGCCAACGACGTTGAGAATGCCAAGCAGGTTGGGAGCAATACCAGTGCCCACGAGTATCTGACTGTCGAGACGCTGACGCACCATGAACCCAAGTCGCTGCTCCAAGTATTGCTGCATACCGGGCACGTCTTCGAGTTGCTCATCAGTGACAGCAATGTAAACCGCTATCTTGCGGATCGGTGCTGTGCGCTGCGTCAATGCCAAGTTCGCCTCCGGCTTGGCTGCACCTTCTGCAATCTCAATTGCTGCGTTCGTGAACGTGGTTTCTTCCATGTACACATACGCATTCTGATTTGTTTGAATTGTCGGGATGAGATCAGTTACCTGAATCGGTCGCGTTGCATACGGCACAACGAGCGGAGCGCGTACAGCCTGTGGAGCCCACGAGGTCCCAGTCGTCAGTACCTTCATCGAGATGCCTGTATCGTATTCCTGCGACTCCTGCGGATGATGCCTGAGATAATCCTGATACTGCTTTGACTCAACAAACTGCTGCGCGTAACTCCGATCATCACTCTTGACTGAGACGTTACTGCTGCCGCCATTGCCGCCAAAGTTCGGTCGCACGATCTGCTTAGCATCCTCAATGATGCTCTTGACGCTATCGTTCATCTTCTCAAGGTTCAGTTGCTCATCACGTGCCTTGCCAATTGCATCGAGTTCGGCGTGTCGAGTACGTAGATCATTCAGTTGATCGCCGGTCAGATTGGCAACCTTCTTGCCATCCTTCTCAACTGAGTTGTCGTCCATTATCTTCTGCCACTCGGCAGCCTTTGCCGCTCGCAGTGCTTCGAGTTCTCGCCCTGACTTTCCAGAATATTCACTCATCATTTGCTCCCATAGATTTGCTGCGATCTTAAAAACTCTGCATATAGCATCCGCACCTCATCATCATTCGCTTTCTCTTTCTCCGGTTCTGCGAGCTCAAGCAGTGCATCGAGATCATCTGCGAGTACCTGCATACCTCGAATCGCATCCGTGGCGGCACGTATGCGAGTGCGATTGACGGCTGAGATTACGCGCCCTTCTTTAGCGCGTGCTGATGCCATTGCCTTCCCGATTGATGTGAAGCTGGCAATCACTGCTAGTGTGTTTGCCGCTTGATCCGCAAACGTGGGAGCCACGCCTTGCTTGACTCGTAACAACTCTGTCTCCGGGTTCATCCCAACCAAGACAGGTGAGAACTCAAATAGTTCGAGCTCGTGCAGTTCTCGTGCACCTGTATCGTTATCCATCGTCTCGCGAATGACGCGATAACCAATACTGAACTCGTCGATGATGCCAAACTCGATATCACTGAAAGCCTCACGGCCACGCTGTGTATCGAGATTG
>Ga0137424_1000010_pt1 | contig 41785 bp, 64 predicted proteins | sample EasRivERMZT620_2_FD_102317 | JGI IMG/M metagenome (GOLD analysis project Ga0137424, IMG submission 102317) | Soil microbial communities from meander-bound floodplain in the East River, Colorado, USA - East River MetaG ERMZT620_2 | ecosystem: Environmental > Terrestrial > Soil > Floodplain ... | reverse complement strand
GTGCTGGCCTCCTTCGCCCGTCCCTCCCGCCGCCTCTGCTCCGCCGCGAGCAGGCGCCGCACCAACGAAGGGAGGCGCCTTCGGGTTGGCGCTTCGCCCAATCGCGCATGGGGCAAAGGGTGTGATCCATCTTCACAGCCCTTGGTCTCCTGCGGTAGGCTTCGTGGGGGATAGGGCACTGACTGCCCAGGCCAGCGCGACAACCCAGCCCACAATGGTCCAACCCAGGAACAGATTGACCACCAGGATAGACCAGCCGTTGTGGTGGTTCCGAACCGCCGCGATAATAACCGGGAGGAAGTAGAGAAGTATGGATCCTATCAGAATCGGGTCGGTGCTCAGCTCCATCGCATCTCTCCTCCTCCTCTCCTACGCCCACAGCACCGCCACGTCATAAGGCCGCATACGCGCATCGTGCGTCACGAGCGTCAACCCCTCGATCTGCGCCTGCGCCACGAGCATGCGGTCGAACGGATCGCGGTGGTGCGGCGGCAAGGCGCCAGCGGCGAGCGCGTGCAGCATAGTGATGGGCAGGGGCTGCAACCCGCTCGCGAGCGTCGCCTGGACGAGGTCCTCGGGCATGGGTAACTTCCCGAGCGCGTGCTTGATGCTCAACTCCCAGACGCTCGCGGCACTCACAAAAACCTGCGGGGCGGCCTGGACGAGCGCGGCACGGATAGACGCCTTCAGCCGCTGGTCATCGGTGAGCATCCACAGGAGGATGTGACTATCGAGCAGATGCATCCGCCTCGTCCTCGCCCTCAAACAGGCGGATGATCTCTTCGTCGAGCTCGTCAAAATGGGCGTCAAAATCTGGGGGAACCTTGTCCTTCCAGCGCCCAAAGACGAGCGGCATGGCTTGATGGCGGAGGACTGTAGGAACGACGGTGAGCCCCTGGTCACTGCCTCCAGCCGGTGTCCGGCGCCGCGCAACCGGGGTCGGATCATCCGTGAGGCCGACGAGATAATCCAGGGAGACGTCAAACAAGTCCGCCATCGCCATGAGACGCTCAATATGTGGCGCTTTGACCTGACCGCATTCGATCATGTTAATCGCATTGATAGACGCACCAAGCGCACGCGCCAGGTCCGCTTGCGAGATGTTTTGACGTTGGCGGAGCGTACGCATCCGCTCTCCAATAATCGGTTCCGGCACGGCTGGTCTCCCTCAGAAAGATACGTTTTTCGCTTCTGAGAAAGTGTAGCTGAGCAGTAACAATTTCTCAACTTTTTTGTACATTGTACTTGATAATACAAACTAGTTGGGTATACTATTAGTAGATGCTGAGACGCACTCGGCAAGCAAAAAGGCGCTGCGTTCCCGTGGAAAGTTGCGCAGCGCCTTCTCGGTTCCTCACCCCGTAAAAGGAAAAGAACGATGGCAAGCATAACGGATACCCCAACGTTCCACAAGCGCCTGCACCGCGCCGCGTACCACCGCTCGCAGGCGCTCACGCCGGCACGCAAAGCGCGGTTTGTGGCGGAGTCGATTACACTCAAGCAGGATGAAGGGCGACCGTGGACGTTGGCCGACTATGGCATTCTCGAGGGCTCGGAGATGCACCGCCTGGTGCTCGTGGCGCTGGAGGAGTTGCGGTAATGGACCTGACACTCGGAGAGGAAAGACTCACCACCTTTCGCGATGCCGTGCTGTACGTGTCCGAGCTGGCGCACGCGAAGCTCGACAAGAGCCTGCATGGGCATCTGGAGCGGGCCACGGCCCTGGTGCTGCATCGGCACGTCTGGCTGGGCGAGGACGGCCGCCACGCGCAAGTGCTCTCCAGCGATGGGCAGACGTGGTACCGGGTGAACGGCAATTGTACGTGTCTCGATGCGCCCAGAGCGCCGCAGGGGTACTGCAAGCATAAGCTGGCGGTCCAACTCTACAAACGCGCGGGCGAGGTGCTCCACCGCACCCTCCCCCTTGGCGAGGGAAGGTCCACCCCAGCGGCCGCTGACAACACCTGCCCCGAAGCCCTCTTTTCGGCCTGCTTGCGTGGCACCGTGCGGGGGATCGACACGCAGCTCACCGCGCGTGGCCAGACGCTGGAGGAGTTCAAGATCCACTTCGACGCCGTGCACGCGCTCTTCGATCCGCCCGCCGCCCGCGCGCCGGAAGGGACGCCCGCGCAGGGGCAGGCGCAGGGGACGCCGACGTGCCCCCATCACGGGCCTGGCAAGGAGTCGACGAAGGCGCCAGGGACCTGGTACTGCACGAAACGCATGGCCGACCAATCGTATTGCACCTGGAGATACCCGGCGAAATAACCATGCGGGGAGCGCGCTGCTCCCCCTTTCCATAGCATAGGAGACTCACGATGAGAACCTGGACGGATACGACGTACTACCCCGACGCGCGCGAACACCTGCAGGTCGTCACGCACCCCGACGCCGTGAGTGTGCTGCTCTGCGGCGCCCTCACCAGCACCGGCACCGGCTTTAGCGTGCGCTTCGAGACGGCGCACCTGCCGGCACTGTGCGAGGCGGTCGCACATCTGGCGGCGGTGGCGGACAAGCAGGCGCAGGCCGCAGAGGAGGATCCCTTCCCCGAGGCGGCGTAACCACTCACACACGTAGCCCTCTCCTCTCGGGAGAGGGCTGTACCCTTCGCGTGATTATTTCCATGGATAACGCCACATCACTTGAACCGACATCAGCTTCAACGGATAGCCGTGTGTGGATACCTGCCCATGGATAGCCGTGTGTGGATAGCCCGCCATGGATAGCCATCGGTGGATACCACGCCCTAGCGCCAGCGGTGTGTCATACGGAAGTTTTACACCTTAACACTACATGTAAAAACGCGCATGGACGCGTCGCCCCACACCAGCGCCGCCAGCGCGCGTGTCAGGGAAAGACGGACAGGCACATCAGGGTTTGGCTGATAACGCGTTGGAAGAAAGGTGCCGATACGAGACCCTAGAGACCCATCACACCCACTTCTACACACGAAAGAACGATGTATGCGTACCCCCCTCGCGACCATTACGTTGACGCTGGCCCTGAGCCTGGCAGGCGTGGCCAGTGCAGATGTCCAAGAATGCCGCGTTCTCAATGGTAAGATGACCTGTGAGATGGTCAGGACAGGCCAGCGGCTTCCCGTCACCTCACAACCGCGTCAGATGTTCCTTGGGAAAGTGACCAACGTGCTCGATCACGAGACACTGCAGGTTGAGACGGAAGGCAAGACGGTACTGGTCCGCCCTGTCATCAATCGTCGGTGGGCGATCAGTGCCGAAGAATTGCGCGTCGTCTGTCTCGGGAAAACGGTCGGCGTCTATGTACGCCAGGCCGACGCCCAGGCTCTTCTGGCAGATGTTCTGCTCGACAATACCGACAACCTCAGTACCGTCCTCGCACAGGTCACGCGTGAAAGCCCAGCCGCGGATGCTGTCCGCCAGCAACACGCTGTCCACGAAGCACGGGAGAAAGCAGCGGAAGACAAGCGCAAGGCAGACATGCAAGCGCGCCAGGTCGCGACCCAGGAAAGCGAACAGCGCTGGAATGCCATGCGTGAGCAGGAACGAGCGGCGCAGCAGGCAGCGGTGCTCGTCGAGCAGAAAAGCGCCGAACAATCCCGCCGTGAAGCGCTGGAGATGGTGCTCGCAGGGCTGAAACAGATCAAGCGTCCGGGGGATTATCAGGCACGCATTGATACCATGCTGGTGCGCATGCTCAAAGACCCAGACTCGCGTAAAGTGGCGTTCACCGCACTCCCCTGGGGTTCGCTGGTCTGTGGGACGGTCAATGCCAAGAACGCGTTTGGCGGCTATGTCGGTGCACAACCCTTTGTCACCTACTTCGATGCGCAAGGACACATGCCGCATTTCAAAATATATACGGAGAAAGAGCTCGTGACGGCTCGTATCTCTGGGACGGATATTGAACGGGAGTTCTTGCAGGCCTGTGGGTACCGATAGACGCCACTCCTCACCCTCCTGACCAGCCATCTCGGTGACGCGGCGCTTCCGCTATGCTTCCGCAGACGACAGAGGAGGAGAGGTCCATACGCGTCATTGTCGTGATATACCTGCACATTCCTGCACAAACTTCTCCTAGAATCCAACTGTCTCCATAACACCTCTCCCTGTGTACGCTGTAGTACTCCCTGGTGCACGATCCTACGCTAAGCTACTCTTTTCCCTACCTCTTCAACACGCCTTTTGTACTCTGTACTACTCTGTGATACTCTGTGATTCACTGTAGCCTGCTTCCGCCATGCTTCCGTGGCTGTGCTATGCTTCCTCTGCAGAACCGGGAGGGCCTATGCCAAAACTTACCAAGCGCCTCGTCGATCAACTCGCGTCCCAGGCCTCCGACTACTTTGTCTGGGAACCGGAGGTCCCGGGCTTCGGTGTGCGTGTCTACGCCAGTGGCCGCAAGAGTTACCTCATCCAGTACCGTGCCGTGGGCTCTGGACGCACCCGTCGCCTCGCCCTCGGGCCACACGGGGTGCTGACACCCGAGCAGGCTCGGGCCATGGCCCAGACCTACCTGGCACGGGTTCGCGCCGGTGGCGATCCGGCCCAGGAGAAAAAAACCGCACGGATAGAGGCCACCGTGGCGGAGTTCGCCAGCCGGTGGCTGGAGACGCAGGCACAGCGTCTGCGTCCCCAAACCGTGCACAATTACCAGGGTACACTCACGCGCCATGTCCTCCCGGCGCTCGGCACGCGGCCGCTCACGGCGGTCACACGTACGGACGTCCAGGCGCTGCACAGTCGGCTCACCGCCACGCCGACACAGGCCAACCGCGTGCTGGCCCTCTGTGGCACCCTGTTTGAGGTGGCCGAAGCGTGGGGGCTGCGTCCGGAGGGCTCCAATCCGGCCCGGCGTATCTCGCGCTTCCGGGAAGTGAAGCGCGAGCGGTATTTGACGCCCACCGAACTGGCGCGCCTCGGGGCGGTGCTGGCGCGTGCCGATGCTGAAGGCCTGGCGTCGGGCTGGACGGTGGCGCTGGTCCGGCTGCTGCTCCTGACCGGGGCACGTTGGGGAGAAATCCGCACGCTGAGGTGGGAGTGGATTGACTGGCCACGCGCGTCGGCCCGACTGCCCGAGTCGAAAACCGGCGCAAAAACGCTCTACCTGTCTCCCGGAGCCCTGGGCGTGCTCCAGGGGCTGGAGCCGCGTGCGTCCGGTCTGGTCTTGCCGGGTCTGCGTGGTCAGCCGCGTGCCCATCCTCTCAGACAGTGGCAGCGCCTCTGTACGGCTGCCGAGCTTGAGAACCTGCGCCTGCACGATCTGCGGCATACATTCGCGTCGTTCGGGGCGACGTTGGGCCTGTCCCTGCAGGTGGTCGGGCGGTTGCTCGGGCATGCCGATACGCAGACGACGCAGCGCTACGCGCATCTGGCACCGGATCCTGTGGCGCAGGCGGCGCGGTTGGTCGGAGAGGCGCTGGAGCGTGCGCTGGGTGGGTAGGCTCGCACTGCGATGTCCAGGCACACGTTACTGGCTGGGACCATAGGCAGTCGAAAGGAAATCAATCAATTTTTTCCGGTCTTGCTGTGGCATGTGACTGCTTGCTGCCTGTAATTCCCAATCCACATGTTCCCCGGTGCATTCCTTGTCATCATAAAATGCGTTAACAGGAACATCTAACGCAGCCGCCATCAAGCCCACGTCATCAGCGTGCACGCGCACCAATCCCTTCTCCCAGCGATAGATCTCTTGTTGGGTACGTCCGATGCGTGCCCCGAGTTGTCGCTGGCTCAGCTTCCTGGCCCGACGAAGTGTACGGATGCGCTCAGCGATGCTCATAGGAAAAATAAACCACATTGTTGTTAAAACAGCAAAATACGTGTCGGCGTGACATGGGCAAAACTTAAGCATAAATCGTCTTTTTTCCTTGCAACTCACAACAGGTTTGATGAAAATATGTGACAGAGACATCAAATCTGATGAGGGGCATATGAAGACGTTAGGACAACGCGTGCGCGCACTGAGGCGCCAACGGAAGTGGACACAACAGCGGTTAGGGGAGGCCATCGGGCGTTCTCAGCAAGAGATTTATCGGTGGGAAAAAGGGCTTGTCCGTATTCCTGCTGAGGATCTGGTCATGCTCGCCCGCGTGTTTGAGGTCTCGGTCATGACGTTTTTTCCGCAAGACGATGCTCCCGTCGCGGCGTGCGCAACCTATACCACCCTCAGTGAAGCATTGCACGCCTGTGCACAGCATGCGGCGGCGATGGCGAGCGCGCTGCAAGACGTCGCGTTCTATACCGATGAGGCGGGTGTGCAGGGTGGTCAGGAGCAGCCCCATGTCTGATCTCCTCACCACCCCCGAAGCGGCGGCGTATCTGCGCCTGTCGCCGCGCACGCTGGAGAACTGGCGCGTGCGTGGTGGTGGTCCACGCTTTCGCAAACTGGGGGACCGGGTGCTCTACGATCAGGGGGAACTGGACCGGTGGCAGGCCGCGCGTGATCGGACGTCCACAAGTGATCCGGGACCGATGGACCCATTACCCCCGCTTCCCCCCGCTCCGTCCGCGCGCGTGCTGGCGCTGACGACGCCACGACGCCGGCGCGCTTCAAGGGCGCCGCACTGAGGAGGACGGGCCGTGAGCAACATCTATCTGCATGGGATTGCGGGGTATTACAGCGATCTGCTGGTGTATGAGACACGTGCCGCCATTCTGAGGGACGCAGGATTTGTGCGCTTGCGGAGTGCCCCTGACGATGAGGAGAAGTATTGGGAAGTGTGGGCCCTGTTTGGCCGCTGGCAGGCCAAGGGGCCGCTGGCAGGCGCAACGGACGACGCTATTGAACGCTGGTGTCTCAAGACAGGCGCCGGCCAGGTGGAATGCCGTGGCACAGTCTGGGGGCTTAGCCCCGGCTAGGAGGAGCACCCCCATGCCTGACGCCCCACCCCCGCGCCGCTGGGCGCTCCCGCCCGACGTGCACGACCCCACGCGCCTGCGGGCGGACGCGCAGCGCAGGCGGGCCGCGCTGGTGGCCGCCGGGTGCCAGACGTATACGGTGGGGATGCGCGGCGGGCAGGCGGCGATCGTGTGCCTGTGTTGCGGGTTAGGGAGTGGCCATCCGGCAGACATCGCGGAGAGGTTCTGTGGCTTTTGCCGTGCGTGGCATAGCGAGTGGAGGGAGAGTCCGTGAGACGCCCGAAGCCCATCTATCCTCCCGAGTGGCCAGACGTCTCGCTCGCCATCCGGACCCTGCGTGCGACCGGGCAGTGCGAGTGTACCGGGGAATGTGGACTCCACCGCACGCATCCGGGACCCCGGCGCTGCATCGAAGTGGGCGGCACGGGGGCCATCCATGCCAAAGGGACGGTGGTGCTCACCGTCGCGCACCTGTGCCTGTGTGAACCGCTGTGCGCGGATCCACAGCATCTCAAGGCGATGTGTAACCGCTGTCACCTGCGTACCGACATGGCCTTGCACCAGCGCCATGCGGCCGAGACGAGGCGCCTGACCAAGGAGGCCTTGGGGCAACTGCCGTTGTTCGGGAGGCGTGATGGCCATGCCTGACGTCCCCCTGCGCCTCCAGCTTGCCTGCGCCCGTCGCGAGCTGGCGCTGCGCGTGTGCCTCTACGCGCGCCTGACCGCGCACGGGACGATGGCGCAGCGCACGGCGCTCCGCGAACTGGCCGCGATGCGCGCGATCGTACGGACGCTGAAGGGGCTGGTCGAGGCGGAGGCGGGCGAGGGCGCGAGGCAGGCGGAGCTTTTCAGTGAGACAGCACACGACACGGAGACACACGGATGAGCCTGGATATGATGGTACAAGTCTGGCGGTTGCGACTCGAGCCACAGGACAAGTTCATCCTGCTGGCCTATGCGGATGAGTGCGATAGGTGGCCACCGCAACTGATCCCCATCGGACATATCGCCGCGAAAACCGGCTATACGGAAGACGAAGTGCAAGAGCGCATGTACAAGCTGATGGCAGACGCCCAGCTCCTGCATGATAGCCATGGGCTCTAGGAGCCACCCACCCATGAAGCGATCCGGAGAAGGAACCACGGTGGACAAGGCAGCAACGTACCACGGTTGGGACAAGTTTGTGGCGTGGGATATGGCATCGCGGGACACTATTACGGTGCAACGGCTCTACATCGATCTCGCGGGCGATCTGGTCGCCGGGGTGCTGCTCAGTGCGCTTCTCGACTGGTATCTCCCGCACGCACCGAGCGGGAAAAGCCGCCTGGTGACGTCGGGATACGGGGGCTGGGATCATGGCAAGTTGTGGCTCATCACCTCGCGTGACGACTGGTGGGACGAGTGCCGGATCACGCCGGAGGAATTCGACCAGGCGCTCGAGCGGCTGTGCAAGAAAGGCTTGCTCTGGCACGGCAGCGTCCAGCAGGGAGCCACCAGGAAGCTCTGCGTCGCGCTTGATTTCGCGCGCTTGATGTCTACCGAGCATCCCGGCGCCTGGTGGACGATCCCCACGCATGGCCAGAAGGACGCGGCGAGCCATGAACCCTGACGCGTGTGCCGCGCTGCCTCCGGCCTTTCTCGAGTGGGAAGGCAAGGCGCGCGATGCCATCGACTGCAAGCGCCACTATATCGATCTTGCTGGGGGCGATGTCGTCGCAGGCCTCTTGCTCAGCCAGATCATGTATTGGCATTTGCCGCCCAAAAAAGGGGGCCCACATCGCATGTGTGTGCAGGGCTGCGCCGCCTGGAAAGAGGAGCGCTGGTGGCTCGTCAAAAAACGCACCGATTGGCACGGGGAATGTCGGCTGAGCCCGAAGCAATTCGATCGTGCCAGTGACGTCCTTGTCGAGAAAGGGTTCATTACCATCCGGAGGTTCCACTTCCACAATCTTCGCATGATGCACATCCATCTCAATGTCAAAATCTTGATGCAATACTTTGAAAACATTATGGAACCAGGAATTTCCAAGTTGACCTTTGGGGAACTTGCAAGTATCCCTTCGGGGAACTTGCAAGTTGACGTTTCGGGCATTTGTAATAATGAATCAGAGAAAGAAGAGACTTCCGGAGAGACTCAAAGAGAGAGAACAGATCCCTCTCCTACCTCTCCCGTGGTACGGGAACATTTTTCTCTCTTGTGTGGGCAGGGGAATAACACCACGCCCGCTCCGGTCTCCCTTCCCCCCCAGGCGTCATCCGTGCCGGACCAGGCACAATGTGCCCTCAATCTTGCCGGGGTGCGTGGACTGATGGCGCGCCTTGGGCGTGACGACGATGACCCACCCGACGCCCCCAGCGCCACCCGAGAAGGAGCGACGCATGCCCCCTGGACGCACCACGCGCCTGAAGGTCCGCCTCACGCAAGCGGAGCGGCAGACCCTCGAGGCCTGGCAGCGGGCGCACACCATCCCGGCGGCCCGGGCTCGGCGGGGACGGATCCTCCTGCTGGTGGAGGCCGGCGTGCCGATCACCGAGGTGGCGCAGACGGTGGGGATCAGCCGCCGGTTTGTCTACAAATGGGTCGCGCGGTTTCAGGCGCGTGGCCTCCAGGGACTGGAGGACCTGCCCCGCCCCGGCCCCTGGCACACCCGGCGCCGCCCGCCGCGCTGACGCCCCCCGGCGCTGACGAGGGAGGCCCCGCGCCATGAGTGGCACGCGGTGCCTGACCACGGCTGGCCTCGACCACGTCCTGCGCCTACGAAGAGGCGCGGGGGCACAGGGGGTCAGGCTGACGCCGTCCTGCCACCGCGCTGCCGGCGTCGATCTGACGTACCTGGGCGCCGCCGTGGTGGTCATCCACTGCCACCGCTGCCACCAGGAGGTGGCCCGGCTGGCTGTGGCGAGAGGGCAGCCGCGTGGCGAGGGGGGGATGCGAGCGGGAGGGGAGGACGATGGCTGAGCACTGGAGCTGGACGCCAGACGAGACGGGCATGGACGAGGACGACGACGACACGCCCTGCCCGCACTGCGGCGAGGACGGCTGCGAACGCTCGTGTACGGGGGCGATCCTCGCGGATGAAGAGGGGGAGGAGGAGCCGTGAGCGACATCCGGATCATTCCGTGGCAGAGCGAAGAAGTTGCACGGATGGGGCACGGCACCTGCTGGGCCCTGTGGCGGGAGGACCTCCCCTGCCTCAATCAGGCCACGTGGTGGGTGCAGAACCTGCACAATATCGGCTATAGCCTCATGTGTGATCTCCACAAGGAAGGGTTTGCCGACGCGGAACCCACGGCAGCGGTGCGGTATATTCGGATGGAGACGCCCCCGTTATGACCACCACGCCGCGCTTTCGCTACGAGCCGCTGCCGCCCCACCAGCCCGTGTGTACGGCGTGCTGGACGCAGCCCGCCACCGTGCGCGTCTGGCAGGGCCGCACGTGGACGGCGGCGCTGTGCGACGCGTGCGTGCGCGAGCACCGACGGGAGCACCGGGCGGTGCAGGGGGAGCTGTGGGAGGACGGGCCAGACGAAGGGAGGTCCTGATGTGGTGTGAACGACGTGTGGACCCTGATGGCGGTGTCACCATCATCTGCCACGGCGGCCGGCGGCCCGAACCCCGGCGCTGTGTGGTGTGTCAGAGGAAGGAGGGGCAGCGACTTCCCGGCCAGGCGGAGGGACTCCGGCTGGTACTGTGTGATGCGGTGGTGCGACCGGAGGCGACGCGCCAACGCACGTGCGATGCGGCGGTGTGCGCGGTGCACGCGGTGCACCGGGAGCCGGACACGGATTACTGTCCGAGGCATGCCCCGGAGGACACCCCATGATCCCAACCCCCGGCCAGATCGCCTACGAGGCGTATGTGGCCATCATGGTCCCGCTTGCCCCGTGGGGCACACCAGACTTTGCGCAGCTTCCAGAGATCCACCGCGCCTGGGACGCCGCCGCTGAGGCCGCGATTACGGCGTGGATCGCGTCACCGGACTTCCCCATGCCGGCCCACCCGACGCAGGAGGACGACCATGCCTGACACCACCACGCCCCCAGCCTGGAACGGGATCTATGGCGTGCTCGACCGTGCGACGTTTGAAGCCCACTTTTATCCAATTTCGGATGCAGAGCATGTCCGTGCATTCAGGTGGGCACTCAGACACGACACCTATGCCCCCCATCATGACGTGCTCATGGAAACCTATGATGAGACCATGGTGTCTGTCCTCCCGGCGGACTGCATGCCCTATGCCTGGCGCACGTTCTGGCGCCAGAAGGAGACGTCATGAGCGACACCCCCACCCCAGGCCAGATCGCCTACGAGGCGTATTGCGCGACGTTGGATCACACCTGGACGAAACCGGCCTGGCGCCATCTCGCGCCAGAGATCCACCGCGCCTGGGACGCCGCCGCGCAGGCCGTGCTGGCGCAGTGGACGCCAAAGGAGGAGACGCCATGCTAGAAGGCGCCGTCCGCTCGACCGCGGCGCACGCCACGAAGGCGCACCCGCTCGACCAGGCGCACAGCGCCCTAGAAACGCCCGCTGGCAGGACGGTGTACGTGATTTGCGGCTGGGACGGCTGCGAGCAGCGCCTGGCGGTCGCCGCGGCGGTGTGGGAGGCGGAGCAGGCCCGGCGCGGCGCGCTGTCGCAGGGCGTGCAGGTGTGGCACGCGCGCGGGGATTGCCTGGTGCCGGTGGCGCCTGATGTGGACGGGCGGGTGCCGCCGCAGCGCGAACGCGACGGCGGGGTGTGCTAGCGCCGTCGCCACCCGCCACAGGCCACCCTGCACCCGCAGCGGGATCGACGAAAGAGTCGCTGATGCATAGCGACGTGAGGGCAGGATACGCCAGGAGGAAGGAGGAGGCAAGATTGACCAGGAAAACGCTGTTTTCTGCCCTCTGCGCCGTCGCCGACGCCCTCCAGGCGGAATGCGCGCGCGTGGACTTCTCGCCGCACAAGCTCGCGCTGGAGGCGATCTGCGAGCGGATCGATACGCTGATTGACCAGGTCCTGGAGGAGGGTGTGCACGAGGAGGAGATGCCCGGTGCAGATGTCTGAGCACGGCAGGCGCATGCTCCAGGCGCTCGAGGGCGTGCGCGCCACGCCGTACCTGGACGTCGCCGGGCTGGAGACGGTCGGCTGTGGTCACCTGCTCACGGCCGACGAACAGCGCACCGGCGTCCTGTCCATCGCCGGCGTGGCGGTGTCCTACCGCGCGCGGGCGCTCACGGCGCGCGAAATCGACCAGCTCCTGGCGCAGGACCTCGCCGCGTGCGAAAGGGCACTGACAGACGCCGTGCAGGTGGAGCTGGCACCACACCAGGCGGACGCGCTGCTCTCATGGGTGTTCAATGTCGGGATCACCGCCATGCGGCACTCGACGCTGCTTTCGCATCTGAATGCGGGGGACCTGGACGCCGTGCCGGACGAGCTGCGGCGGTGGAACCGGGCGGGCGGGCACGTCATCCGAGGCCTGACGGCGCGGCGCGAGCGCGAGTGCGCCTGCTGGGAGGGACGCGAGGACCACGGGTCCAGCCCGGGGCAAGCTCTTAACGGATGAGTACCTCGACACGCCGATTCGTGGCGTTCGGCTCCCCCGGGGCGTCGACGAGCGGCGCCCTGGCCCCACGTCCCACGACGCGCACGAACGTGGCCGTCAGGCCCTGCGCGACGAGCAGTGTGCGCACCGCCTCTGCCCGGGCCAGGGAGAGTGGATCGTTGACCTGATCACTGCCCTGCTGATCGGTGTGGCCCGTAATCTCGAGCTCGACCGCGCCACGCCGGACGACCTCGGCGAGCAGCCCCGGGACCTCCGCCTGGCTCTCCGGCGTGAGCGTGGTTCCACCTGTCTGGAAATGCAGCGTAAACAGCCGCCCCGCCTCCGGCGTCGCTTGCAGCACCGCGCCGTAGCGCGCCTGCACGATCTCGGCGGTGGTGATCCCGGCCTCGAGCCGGCCGCTCGGCCGCGCGGTGGCCGTCTGGTACACGGTGTCGAGCGTCAGGGAAAGCCCCTGCGCGGTGGTGATGGTGAGCGGCGCGGTGCCACCCGGCAGGAGCACGACGTAGTCGCGGGGGCCAGCGCAGGCGCAGACGGCGAGGAGGAGGACGAGGAGCAGGAGGGCTCTCACGGCTTCTTCACCTTCTCCACTGGAAGTGAAACCCACCTATATATTGGGCTCCAGTCGCCTACGTGATACCGGAGCAGCGTATCGCCCGTGCGCTGGCACAGGGTCACACGCACGACAATGTTATGCGGCCCATCCACCTCGTAGCTACTCCCCTGCTGAAGACACTCCAAATTGGCTTGCCAGAGCCGCTGCTGCTCCTGCGCCAGCTGAAGCTGGTCGCGTGCCACGCCCATGCGTAGCGCCTTATATTCTTCCCACACCCGTGGCACCGCGGCAAACAGGCTGGTCCCGAGTGCTGGATAGACGATGAGCCACTGCCACCATTTTGTCGCCGCGCCGGCCGGCGGCGCGGCCGGCGCTGGTGTGGCTGCAGACGTCGGTTCGGCCACGGTGCTCTCCCAGGCGCCTGTCACCCCACCTCGACGATCGGCGCCGCGAGGGCGTCCGTCTGCAGCGGAACCTGCGCGAGCTCCGTCGTGCCGTTGGACTGATACACCGTGAGCGCGTCCGCGTGCGTCGTGGTATCGCGCTTATGCCCGGTCGTCATCGCCAGCGCGCCGTAGAGCGAATTCACGTCCAGCGTCTCGCCGTGCGGCGAGGCCTCGATCGCGCTGGTGTGGCGTCTGGCCAGGATGTCGGCCACCTTCTGGCAGGCGTCGAGCGCCAGCTGCGCCGCGGTGATGGCGCCCACCGCCAGCGTCAGGGCGGGCTGCGGGTCGGCAGAGAGGAGGACGCGGCTATCACTGCCGAGCGTCAGGGTCGGCTGGATCTGCACGTGCACGTCCTCCCAGACGCCGTCCGGATCGTGCGCGTAGACGTCCACCTGGTTCGCGGTCATCTCGGTGGCACTGAGCTGCACGCGCACGATGGCGGAGCCCGCTGGCGCCACGGTGGGGAGGGTCGCGAGGGTGGTCAAGGCGCCGTGGTCTTTGGCGACGCGAAAATCCCCGGCGGCGAGTGGGGGACTGGCAAGGAGCTGGCCAGTGGCCGCGCTCACCAGGCTCAGCGAGAATTCGTAGGCGCGGCCTCGTTGGGGTTCTGGCATGGGTCCTCCTCTGGTGTTCCGTCCGCAGACGGGGCAGCTGGTTCGCGCGTGGCCAATACTTCTTCGAGCACCTGCACGGCGCCCTCAATGCGTAGGAGCATGTCCGTGAGCGCAGCCCGGCGCTGTTCCAGCTGCGTCAGTGCCTCGCGTCCCGTGACAATTTCCTGGCGTAGCGTGGCCAGGCGGGCCTCAGCGGCGGGGCGCAGCGCGGCGCTCATAGGAAGCGCGCCGCGAGCTGGGCCAGCGCGGGATAGCCATTGACGATACCAGGCAAGATGATCGTAGTCATGGCGTACATCCCATCTGTGACCTGCTGCACGGTTAAGCCGCTCAATTCGGGCAGCTCGTCGAGTTCCTCTTGCGTGAGCGTGGTTTGCATGCCGCCCTCACTATCGTAAATCTGCGCCAGCCCCGCGAGCTTGGGTTGCAAGTCGTTCAGGAGCGTTTTCGCCACGGCAAAACTTTTGGCGAGCGTATCGTGTTCCAAAACAGACATAGGCATGGTAGTTTCTCCTAAACTAAGATATAATTCTGGTATACTTTCTTTGTCCAGCTAGGGATTGCAACCCGACAAGCGCGTTTCCGGCGCGTTGCTGGACACCTAACCCGGACCATCTACGGAGGATGGACTCATGGCGCGCAAAAATCGTGAAGCCGACCGTGCCTATAAGAACGCCTGGGCAAATGCGAAGCGTTTGCAATGGACAGAAGAAGAACGAGCCAAGCAGAATGCCAGGAAACGCGCCTGGTATGTTGCTCAAAGAGAACACGCGCTTGCCTATGCCCGTGAATACGGTGAAACGCACAAGGCAGAGCGTGCTGCTTATCAGCAGGCTTATGGTCTCATACATCGGGCAGAACTTACCGCCAAGTCTCGCGCCCGCAGACATGCCCATCCTGAATTGAGCGCCGCTTGGACGAAAAGCTACAGCGCTCGCAAAAAGGGCGCTCCCATCAATGATCTCACCGCAGCACAGTGGCGAGAAATTCAGTCGGCACAAGACCACCGCTGCTACTACTGCGGAAAACGTTTTAAGTGGCATCTCACGCAAGACCATGTCCAGCCCTTAAGTCAAGGCGGTTCGCATACGCTACACAACGTTATCGGTGCATGTAGATCCTGCAATTCCAAGAAGCATACGAGTGCTCCTCATATTCCGGTACAACCACTCTTATTGACCATCGCACCCGCAGCAAAGAAGCGCAGGAGGGCATAACTCCGTCCTTTCTATGCGCCGAGGGTTGCCTCTAACGCTTCCACACGCGCTAGGAGTTGCTGGATCGCGCCAACAAGCCAGGGCACCACTTTTGAGTTGTCCACCTGCTGGGGCACGACGTCCCCCTGCGCATCCACCGCATCTGGCTCACCTGTGACGGCTTCAGGAATCTGTGCCTGGAGTTCGTGCGCGAGGAAACCGATGCCAGGGGTGTCGTCCGCGTTCCACGTAAATGTGACAGGCCGCAGCGCTCGTACCCGTTCCAGCGCGCCGGTGAGCGTGGCGATGGCGTGCTTGAGGCGCACGTCAGACGTTGTGCCAAACGAAGTGCCAGAGCCAGTGGTAAGAATCGAGCCGACTTGTGTTCCTGCCACGTTCAACAAATTGAGAGCATAGCCACCGCCTCCATCCGTGGCGAGTGCCTGAATCTGGATGGCATGATAGAGATTCTTATCGTGCTTAATATGGAGACGGGCATTCCCCAAGACGGTTGTATTGATCGCCACGCTCGACGCCACCGTCACCTCGCCGCCAAAATAGGAGGGCGCATCTCCTGCGCAATTAATCGCACGTTTACCAGTGGCTCCAGCCGCAGCCATCGTCGTGTAGAACGCGCTACGACCATCAACATTAAGGTTATCGACGACTTCGCCTGTTGAGCGAAGGTATCCACCCGTAGTCAGTGCAGCATCACTGCCATTACTGACTGTGATAGGGCCGCCAAAATAGGAGGGCGCGGTGCCTGCACAGTATGCCGCATACGATCCAGTACCCGCTGCTTGCGTCGTATAAAAACCAATCGAATCGTTCGCGGGGTTATTCGCAGCCGCAACACGCACGTTGGACATTGGCGCTATGCCAGCACCGATGTTCGCAGCTTGCAGCGTACTCAGCGCCGCACTCCCCCCCGTAATCGCCACCGCGTTGGCGTGCTGCTCCGCCAGCGTGCCCAGCCCCAGCGCCGTGCGTGCGGTCGCCGCGGTCGTGGCGCCAGTGCCCCCCTCCGCGATGGCCAGAGGGAGTGTCGGGCGCGTCAGCGGCACCCAGGCGCCGGCTTTGCGGCCCTCGAACTCGGTGCCCGTCCAGCGGAGGATGCCATCGAGCGTGCCGGTCGAGTTGCCAACCTTGATGCCACTCTCGACTTCAAGCCGCTCTGCGGTGAGGGCCGTCTCCGCGAGGAGGACTTGATCGCCAGCCGTGACGGTCTTGAGTTGCGAGGGCGTCAGGAAGGGATAGGCCAGGCCGTTGCCGTTGTTCCACAGGGACGTCCGCTCCGCTGGCGTCAGCACGCGCTTCCAGAACGAGGGCATGTCCAGACGACCCGTGAGGGATTGCGTGGCATGCCCGACCGTCCGCCCCACTTCAAAGGCCAGCGTCGAATCGTAGGAGCCTGCCGAGTTGGCGACTTGCGTCGGCGTGCCGTTATTGACCTGGATATACTGGAGGTCGGCGACATGATCGTACCAGCCCACCAGCAGCGTCCAGGTATTGGCAACCGGCGTCGTAGGCGAGGCCAGGTTGACGAACGAACTGCCACTCCCCACCATGAAACACCACTGACTCCCAAAGAGCCAGAGCAGATATTCCACATTATTGCTGCTGACGGCAGCGGAGCCCTTGCCGAGAAAGCCCATGTTGGCGCCCGTCCCCGCGACATAGACCCAGCACGCCACCGTCAGGCTCATATTGGGGGCTGCAGAGAAGGTGGCGTTGTCGGCAATGCTCAGGTACGTGCCCGCGGTGCCATTCATGGCGAGGGCCTGGCCAATTTTGCCTGCGGCATTGGACACCTGGACCGCGGTGCCGGTGGGAATGAGGGCCTGGCTGCTGACACTGTCGAGGCGGTTGCCCGTGGCTTCTTCCATGGGCCAGAAGGCGAGGAGCCCCGTCGCCAGGGTCGAGCCGCCCAGATCGACGCGGCTCCAGTAGTTCGTGCCGCCGCCTGCGGGCGTCGCCCACTTGACGCCCAGCGCCAGCGCCGCGTCCGCCGTCAGCACCTGGCCGTCCGTGCCCAACGGCAGCCGCGTCAGCACGCTCGCGCCCTGCACAAGCAGGTCGCCCTTCGTGGTCAGGGGGAGCTTCGCCGCGAGGGCGGCCGGCGTCACGGCGCGTGTCGTATCCGTGCCGGCCTGCACCTCCGCGGTGGTGGCGAGTTCGACCAGGCCTGGGGCGGTCTCCGAGGCCGCCGGCAGGGCTGCGAACTCCAGCGCCGTGGCTAAAGCGTTGACACGCACGCTGAGGCCGCCCTGCCCGGCGTACGTATCGGGCGCGTCGGTGAGTTCGAGGAAGGTCGAAACGCCACCGCCACCACCACCAGGGGGTACGGCCCACGTTTTATCGGCACGCAGGAACGTCGTGGTCCCCCCTGGCGCCGTCAGGAGGGCGAGGTCCCCGAGCTCGAGCTTGGTGCGCGCGCCGGCAGGCGTGGTGGCTTCCGTGCCGCCACGGGTGAGGGGCAGGGGGACCGGGATGCCAGGGCGTTGGATGGTGAGCGCGGACATGCCGTACCTCTTTCTAGCCGACCAGCAGGGGGACGCAGTGGATATCGTCCCACAGAAAATTGTGCTGCGTCGTGACGTCTGCTTGCCACGCGGGACCCTCCCCGACCGACGTCTGCAAGACGGACGTGCTACTGACGACGCCCGTCATGCCACTGACCGGCGCGAGGTCGCTATAGTCCAGTGCGCTGCCACGCTGGACGTTAAATTGAATCCCGCCCAGCGCGACCAGATCGAGTATCCAACTACACTCCAGCGCCATGGGCGTGTTCACGGCGAGCGTAAAGGCGGGACTGAGACAAATATTGACGAAACTCTGCACCAGTCCTGACGTCAAGCGATCTATGCGCAGCGTGTGCGTCGTGCTCGACGCCCCGATAAACCAGCGAAACCAGTAGCCCGTGCCCGCTGCGCCTGTCAGATTGGCCTGGGACATCTGGAAGCAAAAGCCGATCGACGTGTTGCTCGCGAAGCCACTCGCTTGACACAAGAAGCGCACGCGTCCCGTGGTAAAGGCCTTGTTGCCCGTGTTGCGGACGCTGGACACGTAGCCCGCGGGCTGGCCGTTGCGGTGCATTTTGAGCGAGCCCGTGCCACGAAGCGGCGCGGCGGTTTCGAGACCTACAAAGAGCCCGGCCAGGCTTTTGTGAAACGTAAAATCGTCGAGATCACTCATAGGCTAGTCCTCAAAGTCTGCGCTCCAGCCTTCGTCCTCGTCGGGCACGCTGTCGAAGCCAAATGCGGCATGCCAGCCCGCGTCGTCGAGCACACGCACGTCGTACTCGAAGCGGGCACGCCAGCCGCCCAGCGTCAGCGTGCGCACGACCAGCTCGACCTGCATGGTCGCGAAGTCGACGTGCTGGCCCATCGTCTCGCAGATGACCGGATCCTCGTCCGTCGTGATGAGCGGGTGTGTCAGCTGCACCCGGTCGCCGAGTTCGGGACGGATGCCATCCAACCATGTCCGAAACGTGATGAGCGAGTGGCGAATGGTGAGTCGCGACACCAGCCACGTGAGCAGCAGATGCGCCGTGCCCACGTCCTGGATGAAGTCGGCGTAGTAGTCCAAACGATGCTCGCGCCCATAGAGCGTGCGCGCCGCGCTGCACTGCGTCACCAGCAAGGGCGTACTGGTCGCGGTGGTGGCGGTCGGCGTCGCATAGACCACGCCTTGAAAGTCGCTCGACGCGCTCGAGCCGCCCGTCTTGGCCGCAAACCAGACGTAGATGTCGCTATACACGTTGTCCATGGGCTCGAAGCCCGCGGTGCACGACCCTTCCACGATGTTCGTCGTATCAAAGCCCACGCGGACGGCGTGCGAGCCGTGGAGGACGCTCAACTTGAACACGCCCGCGCCGTCCTGGAACAGGAGCGCGCCGCACTGATACGCCATGCGCTGGAGCAGGGCACGGGAGTCGCCCGGGTTGGTCAGGACCGCGCCAAACTTCCAGCCCATGAGCTGCTGGGCCGCGACGTTGAAATTGTCCAGGTCGTACTCCGCCTCGGGCAGCAAGGTGTCGAGGATATAGCGGATGGCATCGACGGGATTTTGCCCGCCCAGGCCCCCGGGATTGTAGCCCAGGCGGATCGAGCAGTGATCGAAGTAGCTGGCCAGCGGCCCCCCGTTGTACTGACTGTGCAGCGTCAGGCGGCCCACCTCTGAGGTCGGATGAAATGCCGCCTCCAGCGGTGTCCACGCATAGATCGCGCCCAGCATCTGCGTACTCCAGAGGGCTGGATCGGCGGGCGTGCCGAGGCTCCAGCGGGCGCTGCTCGTCGTCAGCGTGTCCACCTGTGCGAGTTGCACGCCGTCAATGCAGATCGGGCGCGGCATGAGCCCGCTAAACGTGCCACGTGCCACCAGCGTGACGCGTGTACTCGCCGTCGTCGCCACGAACGTAACGGGGGTGCTCTGCTGCCACGCGTCCGGCAGTCCGCTCGTGTTGGGCGCAATGCCCGTATGACTAAACAGCGTCCCACCGCCATACAGCGAGGGATTCGTCGGCGTGCCCAGCATGTAGTCCCCCTGGCGCGTCACGTAAAACTGCTCAGAGGGTCCGCCCACGTGCGTCTCATCGACCACGTTGGTATCGACCGCGCCGCCCCAGACAAACGCGCTGAAACGATACGTCGCCCCTGGTACCGTGACCACGTCTTGATATAACTCCAGACGCCAGGGATTCCCGTGGCCCGTGACTTCGAGATACGACGAGCCATCTGCGCTCGCCCCCTGATACAGTGGCAAGGGACCAAACGTGCTGGCGTACGTCCCCGCGGGACTATGCGCACGCACGACCCCGTAGACCGTGCCCGCGAACATGGGCGTGGCGGTCCAGCCCGCCAGATCGCCGCTCTCGAAGCTGGCATTGTCGAGCGTGCTGTCGCCCTGATCGTTGCGGTACGTCAGGCGCAGGAGAAACGTGGCCCCGGGCGTCGCGGGAAAGTCCTGGGACAGCGTGCCATCGACGTTGACGCTTGGCCCGGTCAGCGCGGCGCGGTACTGGCCGACGTAGGGCTCGGGCGCGGTGCTGGCGACGAGGGCGCTGCCCGCCTCCACGGTCCACCCTGTCAGATCGCCCGCCTCAAAGCCGCCATTCACCAGCCGTTCGTCCATGTCCACATTGGGGCCGTTGACATCGGCCGTGATCCGTCCCCGCTGGGTCGCAAACACCAGCACGGACACCGGCCGATCGGCGTCCATCGTGACCAGCGTATAGTCAGCGGGATGCACCAGGGCGCCGTCATCCCGAACGGCTTGCAGGCTGCGCACCTCGTAGCCAATCAGGTACGCATAGGTCTGGCTCGTGAGCGTGACGACGGTCCCCTCCGAGTGCCCTGTGGTGCCGGCGCGGTCCAGCCCGCTCAGGCGCAGGTATGTCACGCCGGATACCAGGACGAGATCCCGGCTGGTATAGGGGACAGCGGTTTCCGGGCCAATGCTCACCGTCCCCGTGGTCGGAAACGGGGCGCCGATTTCCACCAGGAGCAGCTCGGGCGCCGCCTGACCAATGCCAAAGGCGAGCGTGCCTTGCGCGTCGCCGCTGACCTGGATGGTCGGCGCATCGACCGCGACGCCGAGCACAATCGGGATAAATTGACTTCGCGACGCCAGCGGCGCGCTGGGGAAGTATTGCCCGCCAATGGCCACGCTGAGATTGCGGTGCAGCCGGAAGCTGGCATCGATGAGGATGACATCGAGGGCGCTGCGACTGATGTCGTGCCGATCGACCACGCCGGGAAAGAGGGGCAGGGCGTCGACGTCCTCCAGGCCCGCGAACGTCAGCCAGACGTGCACGCGCGTGTTATCGAGGAGGCCCGTAAACGTGCGCCAGAGCTGCTCGACGTTGAGCAGACGCAGCGTCATGCTCGACAAGCGCACGGCGTTGGACATTTCGTCCAGATCGAGCCGCAAGGGCTGGAGGCCGCCTTCAGAAAGCCGCGCGACGTCGTATTCATACGTGCGCGCACTACTCAGGTGCTGTCTGGTCGCGAAGTAGCGCTCGAGGGTCGGAAAGTCGACGAGCACCACGGGTGCGTACGCGCCCGAGGTGTGGGCGCGGGTGGCGTCATGCTGCGCCGCCGTGAGCCAGTCGGGGGTGACGTTACGCATCGCTGAAGGGCTCGCGTCTGAGGGTGATGGTGCCACTGTAGCGGCCCGGGGCGACTTCCGCCAGATCGAAGGCCGCATCCGCGTAGCGCACGACGGTCGCCACACCGGCCGTGTCGGTGTAGGTGAAGCTCGTCGCTTGCCAATTAATGCGCGGATCGGCAAACCACTGGCGCAGCGCCGTGTAGTCGGCCAGGGGCAAGCGCTCGAAGACCAGCGGGAAGGTTTCATCGGGATCGCTCAGCGTCGCCACGCGCGTCTGCCCCGCTTCGCTGCGCGCCACGACCTGGCGGGGCTGATAGAGATGGCGATCGGGCCAGACGTTCCCACGCGAGAACGTGAGCGTGCCAATGCCCTCTTTGCTAAACGTCGGATACGGCATTAGTGAATGGTCCCCCGGCGAATCGCCTCGTTAATCGCGGGCGCGAGCTGGTCGACGGCACTCTGCAGCGTGGCGCGATCTGCAGTGAGCATCTGCGCGTTGAGACTGACGTTGACCGTGACCCCGCGCTGCGCCTGCATGTCTGTCGTGGTCACGGTCGTGCCAATCTGCGTGAAGCCGGGCGGTTGCCCGCCGCCGCTGCCACCGCCAACCACCAGCGAACTGGTCGGCCGGGTGCCGGTGGTGCCGGTGGTGGTCGTGCCCGTCGTACCGGTCGCCGTGGTGCCCGTCGTACCGGTCGCCGTGGTGCCCGTCGTACCGGTCGTCGTGGTGCCGGTGGTGCCGGTCGTCGTGGTGCCCGTGGCGCTCGTTTTCTGTGCTTTTTGGAGCTCCGCTATACGCTTTTCCAGCTCCTTGATGAGGTCCTGCAGGACCTTCTGCTGTTGTTGGAAGCCTGCAAAACCCAAATCGTTGATACGGTTCGGTAAGTCGAGTAAGTCGCGGTTGGCCTGGCGCAGTTGCTCTTGCAGCGCGTCGATGGTGGTACCAAACGGCGTCTTGATGTCGATCTGCAAGTTGTTGAGACGCTCGGTCTCTTCAGTCAACTGGGCAATGGCGTTGCCATACGCGTTGACAATGTCGCCGTTGGCTTTAATGGCATAGCCCAGCTGCAACTGTTTCTCGCTCAGTCCTACGGTACTCAACGCCAGATCGTCGATCGCGCCCTTGGCGCGCTCCAGTGCGCCCCGGGTCTGCAGCCAGGACGTGTCAATGGCCTGCGCAGCTTTCGTGCTGGCGAACTCGATGTCGCCAAACGCGTTGATAATGGGCTTGGGCAAGTCGACGCCAAGTTTCTTGGCGATGTCGACCATCTTGCGACTCGACGCGTCAAGACCCTCTGGCAGCTTCTTAAACGCGCCCTTGTCGATCTGGTCGACGACGGCGAGCCATGCGTCGAGCAGCTCGCGCGGGCTCGCCGTGCCAGCTTTCTCAATTTCTTGAAAGTTGGCGAGCGCGTCAGTGGCGAGCTTTTGCAACGTGGCGCGCGACTGAATGCCGAGCTTCTTGAACGACGCGTCGATGCTGTCAGCGCTGCCCCGCGCGCCCGCGACAAACTTGTCGTACGCCGCTTGCAGCACGGGGGGCAGCTTGCCAAACTGGTCGCGGATCGCGTCGGCCATCTTCTCATACGCGCTGCGCACTTCGCTGGCAGACAGCGCGCCACTCGTCGCCATGGTGTCGAGGTTCTTGGCCAGCGCAGCGAAACGCGTATCCAGATCTTGCGCAGAGCGTGCGCCCCCGCTGCGCAACTCTTCGAGACCCTTGTTAAAGCCCTGCATGGCGCTGTTCGCGTCGTCGATGGGCTTTTTCAGCAGCGCCAGCGACGCCGCGCTGCGCTCGCTCTCATCGCGCCAGCCTTTCGTCGCGTGCTCAGCCTGTCTGCGCTCAGCGCTGTTCTGCGCCAGTCCCGCAGTCTGCGCGGCGAGCGCTGCAGTGGAGCGCTCAGTCTCGTCGCGCCAGCCTTTTGTCGCGTCCGTCGCCAGCACTTGCTGGTCACGATAGACACGAAACGCGCTGCTGGTCATACTGAGCGAGTCAGCGCCTTGCGCGAGCGCGCGGAAAAACTCTTTGAGCGCGGCCATGCCGACGTCTTCTTGCGTAAACGCGAACAGGGGCTTTCCCCTGGTCGCTGCGCGAAACTTGTCGACTTCTTGCTGCATACCATCGAGCGCTTCGCGCGTGATCTTGGGGAGGTCCTTGAACGTCTGGCGCGTGCCCTCGATGACCTGTGTCGCGCCCTGGGCGACGCGTGTAAACGCGTGCAAGAAGGGCGGGGCGATGTCGTTGGCCAGCTGGCCGAGCGCGTTGACCATGGCGCTAAACGACGCGCTGACTGTCTGCGTCTGGACCTTGACCGCGCGATCGACTGCGCCCGCGGCGTTCTCAAACTCTTTTTGATTTTTGATGAGTGTCTGAAACTGTGGACCCGTCAGGGCGACAGCAGCGTTGAGCCCCTCAATGTCGTTGACGTACTGGCGCAGCGTGCCCGTGTCGCCTTGCGAGACTTGCTGGAGCACGCGCACGAGTCCCAGCAAGCCCTCGTCGCCAATGACTTGCTTGATATTGATACCCAGTGCCAGAAACTTGTCGTTATTCTGGATAACCTGCGTCAGCAGCGAGCGCAGCCCCGTCGCAGCCGTGTCGGCTGAGCGAAACGTCTGCGACAGCGTCGCCATGGCGTTGCTGGTATCTTTGAGCGAGATACCCATGCTCGCCGCCAGCTGCGTGACTTGGGGCATGGCGCTGGCGAACTGTTGCAAGCTGCCTTGTCCCACTTCGACCGTCTTAAAGAACAGATCGCTGACTTCGCCGGCTTTCTCAGTCGGGATGTTGTACGCGGCCATCGTCTTCGTCAGCGAGACGATCGACGTGTCGAGACTGGCCAGTCCCGCCTTGGCGAGCTTCGCGGCTTCGCCCAGAAACGCGACGGCGTTGGCGGGCGCGACGCCCGAGGAGAGGACCTCATAGAGCCCTTGCGCCAGTTCCGTTGCCGACCCCAGCGCGGGCGGCAGTTGCAGGAGTTGCGTGCGGAGTTGTTGCTGCACCTCCGCGCTGCGGACGCCCAGCGTGTTGACATTCGCCATGGCCGCTTCAAACGACACCACCTGCGTGACGGCCCCTTGCACGGCACTGCTGATGGCGCTGATGCCGAGTTGCACCCCGGTCAGCGCGCCGGCAAAGGTGAGGGCACTTTTAGCGGAGGCACCCAGGGAACTGCCGTAGGCTTGCGTGCTCTGCGACGCCTGCGCGGTCGCCTGCCCGCCCTGCTGGACGGTTTTCGTGGTGTCCGTGATGGCCTTGTCGAACACACGGATCTGGGGCGTGCCTTTTGAGTCATCGACGATGATTTCGAGCACGATCGGTGGCATGGGTCCTTCCTCCTAGCGTTGCTCCTGGGCCGCGCGCTGCTGCTGCCAGACGGCGTCCTGCAAGGTCACCAGACACCTGAGCAACCAATCGGCCGCGTACGCACCGAGAAGATCGAGGCGCCGCAAACGGTACACCGTCTCGAAGCCCACGCGCTGCGCCTGCCAGTACACCTCCCACACCAGCAGATCATCCTGGTGGTCTTTTTCGCCAGGGCTCATCCCATGGGTCCTAAAGAAATAGCACGCCTGGAGTCCACCCGTATCACAGGGCACGGGTTCCGCGTCTTCCCCTAATTGCTGGCGACAGCTCCCACACGTTATGGGCTGTCCGGTCCTGGGGGAGACGAGGGTGAACTGTCGGTCAAAAAACGCAGGTACCTCGCCATCAGCTCATCAGGCGAGGGCTCCAGCGCGAGCTGATCGAGCTGCTCTAAGACCGCAAACGGGAGATGGGGAATCACCTCCGGGAGAAAGGGCACCGCGTGCATCTCCATATCCCGCAGATTCTCCCAGCCACACAGACAATAGGTCGCGATATCCACCAGGAAATTCCGCCGCGCCTGTTCATCAAAGAGCCCACGCTCCGTATGCGCGGCCCGCAGCTCGCTATGCTTGGACGGCGTGATGCGTCGATACAGAAAGGTCGTCTCACCCACCGTGAAGCTCAGGCGTTCTTTCTCCGTAATGATGAACACCGGACGCTGATCGCTCGGTGGTAACGTGACCTGGCCGTTCGTCCCCTCTGCCATACCGCTCTCCTACGCAAGTAGTGGATTGCTCTGCACCCCACACACCACCTCGACCCCCACCGGCCCTCCCAGGGCGGTCGCCGGCATCCCCGCCGCCGGCGCCTCCGGCACCTCCGCCTGCATCACATGCCGCACGCTGGGCAGCCCGAGCGCCACGGGGGAGGGCCGCACATCCGTCAGGCGCAGCGCCGGGAGGTACCAGGTGAGCTGTGCGACCTGCCCACTGCCGCCAACCTCCGGCCCCTGGTAGCGGAGCTCCCCCATGAGCGGCTCGCCGTCGTCCCAGGTTTCCAGCCAGGCATCACTGGCATACCGCGGCAGCTCGAACGCCAGCGTGAGCATGGGCGGTGCCGTGCGCGTATATTCCTCTGGGGCGAGCCCGGTGCGGGGGCCCTGTGTGGCCACCAGGTTATTCTCCAGTCGCACCTCCAGCGTGCGGTAGCACACCTCATGCGCCGCCGTGAGCGGTACCGCCGCGCTGCGTGGCCCGAGGCGCAAGCGGCCATGCCGCACACTCACCAGGGGCCAGCCATACGGTGGCATGGCCTGCATGACACGGACCGTATTGACGGCGGAGCTCCGGGAGAGGGACTCACCCACCAGCACGACCTCGCCACTCACCGTCAGGCCATCGCTCACCAATGCCAGCGACTGCACCATGCCGCTCATGAGCTCCCACACACTCACCTGGCGCCAGGCGGCAAACGTGCCTCGGCGCACCAGACGCGTGCCTGTCGGCTGACTATCGGCACTTGGCCACGGCTCGGACGCCAGGTCCGCACTGAGTTCGTACACATGGCGGTACACTCCACTGCCGAGCGCCTGCGGCAAGGCCGCCGGCATATACCCCAAGGCACACCCTAGCAGCGCCTCTACGCCCTGATAGCGCCAGCGAAAGCCAATACGCACGCTCGGGGCTTTCGCTACCACGTCGAGGGCGTGCGGGCCGAGCGCGTGGGACCGGGTGACCACCGGCACCTGCTGCACGCCAGGGTCGAAGTCCGCGCTGAGGATGGGCCAGATTTCCCGCACCAGCGCCGGGCTCTCCGCGGGCCACTGCGCGCCGTCTGTGGCCGATTCGTGCGCGAAGCCAGCCAGCGTCTGTGTGCCGATCGACAGCGTCGGCACGGGCACCGGTGGCACATGCGTGCCACGCCCCCAGCGAAAGAGCCCGAGCCCGAGCGCCAGGCTCCGCAGATCGCCGCGGGGTTCGGCCATGGACTATGTGCTCGGTTGCGGATGCGGCTCCGGCTCCGGCGCGGGATGCGGGGTCGGTGCGGGCTCCGGCACAGGGTGAGGCTGCGGCGCTGGGGTCGGTTGTGGGCTGGGCGTCGGCTCTTCGGACATGGGGATCTCCTTTTATGTTTCCAAAAGATATATTACTGGATTCTCTGTTGCTACCGTCATCGTCGCCCCCGCCGCCTCGTCCGTCAGCGCCGGCGGCGTCTTCAGCGTGATGGACGTGGGCGTCCAGGCTGTGGCTTCGAACGTCCCGTTGTTGGCCGGCGTCGTCGCGCCGCTGATGGTGACCTGGGAGCCCGGTTCCACCCGGGGAAAGGTGCCGGCCGTGATGGTCAGCACATTCGACGCAATGGCGATCTGCGCGCTGGTCGTCACGCCGCCGCCCCGTGTAATCGAGGCCTCGGTCGTGAGCACGCGCGGCCCGGGACCAGCCGTCGGCGCCGTCGCCGTGACGAACGTGAGGTTCGGAATCACCAGCGTCTTGGTCTGGCCAGTCGTGGGATGCGTGTATGTGAGTTGGGCCTGGAGCTGCGTATAGTTCTGCCTCCAGGTGATGATTTGCTCTTCCTCAGTGCGGAAGCGCGGGAACGTGATCGCCAGGCGAAAGGTCAGAAAGGCGTTTTCGATGGGCTCCATGGGATTTTGACTACAGTTCGTGTAGTCAATGGCCATGGGCCTGGCCATGGTCAGGGTCAGTTCGCTACAGCACAGATCATCGGCGATCGTCAGCGCGTGATCCTGCGTCCCAACCCAGAGCTTGAGATGGTGATGCAGGAGGCGCCTGGAGTCCTGGAGGAGGGTGACGAGGTGCGCATGCGTATTGAGTGTCGAGTTGAGCTGCAAGCCGCCAGGGATCACGCTGGTGGTGAGGATCACACCATCGGCGTTCGACGTCCACTGGATCTGCGTGGCTTTGCTGCCGGGATAATCCCAGACGCCCAGCACCTGCTTGTCGATGGAGATGGTCAGTCCCTGGCCTTGCAGACTATCGACGAGGTCATAGCGTCCAGCGGCGAACGCCCCGAAGAAATGCTTCAGGAGCACCCACTCGTTGGCGTAGCGCATCGGGACAACAATATCGCCTGTGGCTGAGAAATTGCCTTGCTCCGGTGTCCCATAGACCGGCGAGCCCTGCAACGATTCGTCGGGAATTTCCGCGTACACGTCGTTGAGCGACTCGCTGATACTCGGCAGGACCTGCGTCGTGAGGACGGGCGTCCCGTAAATTTCCTCTTCACCTATTCCTATTCGGGTTAAATACCCAATACTTGTTACCGATGGTTCGGCCATGGCAGTTTCCCTTAAACTAGGATATAATTATCCTATGTGTCCTGTGCTATACTGCACACGGTACGGCTAGGGTCTGCAGCCCGAAAGCCCGTCTCAGCGGGTTGCCGTGCCACTTCCTGAGACTCTCTACTGAGGAGAGAGCGCCATGCCATACAAAGATCCAGAAGCGCATCGTGCCTACCATGCGGCGTATCGCGAAGCGAAACGGGAACTCATCCGTCTGAAGAATCGCCTCTATGCTGCGACACATAAACCCCAACGACGTCTGTATGATGCCGCACACATAGAACGCAGACGCGCGAGCCAGAATGCAGCCTATGCTGCTAATCCAGAACGTTTTAAGGCGAAACAACATGCTGATCGTGTGCGACGCAACGAGGAAATCAGGGCACGCGACCGCGCCTATTGTGCTCTGCATAAAGAGAAACGAAACGCGCGACAGCGTGCGGCCCGACAAAGACGCCAAGAGGCCATACGTCTGCGAGACCGCGCGTATTACGTAGCGCATCGCGACGCAGAACTTGCGGCGAAACACCGCTACCATCGTGCTCATCGCGAGGCCATACTTACGTATAAAAAGATGTATCAGGCAGCCAATCCTCTTATCATCGCTGCCATAAGACGCCGTCGCCGTGCCCGGAAAGCCGCTGCACCTGTGAATGATTTGAGCGCTGCCCAATGGCAAGAGATCCAGGCGTCTCAGGATCACTGTTGTGCCTACTGTGGCATACGGTGCAAAGGCAAGCTCACACAAGATCACATTCTTCCTTTGTCGCAAGGTGGTTCGCATACCTTCACAAACGTGATTGCAGCATGCAGAGTCTGTAATTCTCGAAAAAATACCGGCCCACCATTGTGCCCGGTGCAGCCCCTGCTCTTGACCATCGCGCCCAGCAAAAAGAAGAAAGCCTCTTAGAGAAAGACCATGTAGAGCGCCAGCCCGACCAGCCCGAGCAGCGCGATGATGATGACGAAATCGTCTGTCATGCACTGAGCGCCAGCGCAAATGCTTCCACCGGCCACGCGCATTGGGCGTAGTGACAGAGGTGCGTGGCTCCAACCCTGCTGTGCGACACCTCCTCGATCTGCAGTGGCCCCACGCGGTCAAACGCTCCCACCGTATGCATCGGCCTGAGCACCGCTGCGACGTCCTCCAGGAGCCCTTGCAGCACCAGTTCGGAGGCCTGCAGGTCGTCCACGCTGAGAAAGCCGCGCAGCACCAGCCGCGCCTGCCCGCGGCTTTCCAGGCCAGGGCTGCGTTCGTGCTGCACGCTCTCACGCGTCAGCGTCCAGGCGCGCAACGCCTGGGGATCGCCGAACACGCCGGACGCCAGATCCGGTTCCACCGTCAGCCGTTCGTAGGAATGCACCAGGCCGATCTGCGGAATGGTGGCGAGCTGCGCAGTCAGCCAGTCGCCCAGAGCGCGATACGTCGTAATGGTGTCGTCAGGGACCTCCTGTGCAGGGACCGTGAGATACTCGGACGCTACCACGAACGTCTCACTGAAGTGCACATCGACCGTGTCTGACAGGCGGCGCGGCTCTTGCCTCTCAAGCGTCGGGGCAGTGAGGTACTCGGCACTTCCTGGCACAGTGACCACACTGGCTAACGTGTCGAGTACCGCATCCACCAGGTCCTGATACACGCGCTCTGAGGCCTGCGGGTCATCCAGCGCCAGGTAGCCCCGCAGCCGTAGCCGGTGCAGCCGCTCGACGCTCGCATTGCCGCGCCAGACTTCGGCGGTACCGGCACGCGACAGGCACCAGTAGCGCAGGGTGGGCAGCGGCCCCAGGACGCCGTTCAGGGCGGTCGGCTCAAGGGCGATGCGGTCGTAGGGGTAGACGTGGCCGATGTCGGGAATGGCCTGGAGCGGTGTCAGCAGCGCGGTCATGATGTCAGCGAGTGGCATACGGCTTTCCGTCCCCTTCTGGCACGAGCATCAGATGCACGGTCTCCAGGTCGAGGCGATCAATGCCCGCGAGCGCCCGTGCAAACCCATACGTGCGCAGCAGGCCTTCGACGCGAAACCGCTCCCTCCCCGCTGGCAAGGGCAGGATGCACGACTCGCCCACGCGGGGGATGTCTTGCGGTTCGGCGAGGATCTCCAGCACAGGTGTGAGACCGACGAAGCAGCGTAGATGCATGTCTACCCCCCCTGGAGCAGCCGCGCCGCGCGCTGCATCGCCTGCGCAAACACCCCCTGCGCCCGCGGCGCCACAGCCGCAATCGCATTCCGAAACATATGCCGCCCGCGTGTGCCCCGCCGGGCGATGGCGCGCTGCACGGCGTAGGCCGCCCGCTCGTTCCCCAGCACCCGCCGTGCCCACAGGAGCAACGGCCCAATGGGGGCCCAGTGCGGCGCCGTCCCCTCTTCCACATACGGCGCGTAGGGTGCCTGGGCCCCCGTAAAGACCGTGCCCCGGATCGCGGCGCTGAGCGAGGTGCCGGTGGTCATGTCCGTGGCGATCGAGGCGCGGAGCACACCGGTACTCACGGGTGTACGCTGGCGCGCTTCGCTGGCGACGTCTTCGACGATGGCGCGTACCGCCAGGCTGGCTTCCCGAAAGAGAATCTCCCGGCTCTGCTCGGCGTGCAGGAGGGGGATGTTCGGGACGGTCAGCTTGTACGTGATGAACGGTTCAGCCATGGCTTAACCTACCTGCCTTACCTGGAGCTTCCACCAGGGGTGTCCAGGACCGCCCATGAAGTTCAACACCTGCCACGTCGTGCCGTCCGCGCGGTCGAAGTCGTCGTAGCGCGTCGGTACCCACGTGACGAGCACCGTCTGGATGCGGCATTCGAGATCGTTGCGCAGGATCTGCTCCAGGTCGATCTCGCTCGCCCGAAAATGTTTGAGGCGCGCCGGCACGTCCGTGTACACCACTGGCGTGGCGTTCGGTGCATGGCGGTTGCGGTACGTGAGCAGCTCCATGAGGGAGCCATACATCTGCACCGCGTGACCCGCGAGCGCGTCCATAGCGGTCTGGGAGAGCATAGGAGCACCTCAGTACAGTTTGATCACCGTGCGCTTGCGTGTGCCCAGCGTCGCCAGCGTGCCACTCGCGTCGAGGGCGACCGCCCGGTCGTAATAGGGCCGCGCGTCCTTGCTCCGTTGCAGTGAGACGCGCGTATCGCCGTCGCCGATGTCCGTGGCGCGTGGGTCAATGAGACACACGTTGTCGGCGGCGAGGTACGTTTCAATCGTCTCGAGCATCGGATCGGCCGTCCCGGTCGGGACGAGATACGTGTCCACCAGGACGGACGCCATGTCAATACACTGCTGCACCTGCGCATCCGTCGCCGACGTGGGACAAATGAGACGGACCTCCTCGACCGTGGTGCGTGGCGGCACAGGACCTCCTACCGGCGACTGCGCGGCGTCGGTTCTTCCGGCGGTGGCTCGACAGGCGGTGTCACCGGCGGTGGTGTCGCCGGCGCTGGCGTTCCCGTGAGGGCCTCGAACTTGTCGGGAAACGCGCGCAGTTCTTCCGGGGTCGGCTCGATGAGATCGCCCGCGGCGTATTGCTTGCCACGCAGTCGATCTTTCTCATCGCGTTCAAGACGCGAAAAATCGGTTTTGAGACGATACTGCTCAGCCATACGACTCCCCTCTGCTGGCGCGTCTATGCGACACCCGAATAATGCACGACGCCCACCTTATCGCTGCCATCCACTTTGATGCGCGGCACAATCGAGCCAATGACCCGTACATGTTGCGCCAGGCCGCCCATAATATCCCAGGGCACATTGGCCGGGTCCATCTTGATCGCCAGATCAATCGTGCGACGTTGCAGCTCCACGAGCACGAGTTGGCCCGCTGGCATGGCGTAAATCGGCTTGATCGAGACGATCTGGGGGAAGGACTCTTGAATACGCCGAAACATATTCCAGGCCCGGTCCACCCCTTCCATCGCAAACATCTGGCCATACTGGAGGACGTTCATATACAGCGCGTAGGGCCCAGGACGCTGGATGCCGATGAGGGCGTTGATCATAGCGAGAATGGTTGGATAGATATTGTCGGGATCGGTCCACGTGGCGCCGGAGCCCGTGATCCGCTGGGGATGCGTGCGGTAGCCGTAAATGGTCAGCCCATCATAGACATGATCGGGGGCGCCATTAAAGAGCCAGTCCTCAAACTTCTCATCCACACTCCGCATGGCCTCTTCGGCATAGGCCGTGTCGAGCGTGCCGCCGTTGCGCTGCATCGCTTCCACTTCCGTCAGATCGAACTCCCAATCTTCGTAGGCAAAGGGCAGGGGGACCAGATGCGGGGCGAGGCTCAAGCGCTGGTTATTGCCAGCCGCGCTCATGCGCATGTCGGTTAAGGCCGGGTCCATCCGCGTGACGGTCTGGTACATGGACGCCGCGACGCCGAGGTTCGGAATGGTCTGCGTGAGTCCGCGACTGGTGAGATCGAGGACACCCGCCATATACTGGTCCGCGACGCGCAAGAGGAGCGTGTCAATCAGCAACCACTGGTCCTTCATGAGCGTCGTGGCATTGGTCTGGAGCTGATAGCGCTGCTGGGATTGCTGGATGGCCTCGAGCCGCAAGCGCGCGATCCCCTCATACGAGAGCATCGACGGCAGCGGCCCCCCGCGCAGGGCCTGAGTTTCAAGGGCGACTGGCATAGTGAGGGGCTCCTTATTGCGCGACGATGCGCACCACGAGACGTCCGGGCGACGGATCACCCGACGCGAGTTCCGCTTCCCACGCTTCGGCGACGATCGGTCCCGTCGTGGCCGCGCGCAAGAGGCCATTGCCCGCTGATTCCAGGGGCGTCCCCACGGGAATCGCCGTGCCCGTCGCACAGCGCGCGAAGATGCGCGCGCCCTGACTGGGCGCGAGGGTGAACACCGTGTCGCCAATGGGGTACACGTCGTCGATGCACTTCCCAAACTGCCAGTTGCCGTCCGCAAAGAGCGGCGCGGCACGCCCGGCAGCCGTGCCATGGGGCCGGACTTTGCCATTGTCCGCGCCAGGCGTGGCAATCATCTCGATGAGATCCCCAGGCGTGATGAGCGCCTGCGCGGTCGCGTGCGCCTGATTACACGGCCCCCAACGCATTATTTGCTGGTTGGGCATGCCAACCCCCTTTCGTTGCAAGAGAATACTGCCAGCCTACGCGCTCTTGGCCTCGACCTGCCTGGTCAGAATGGAGAGGGGCTTCCAGTCCTCAAGCTTCTCGGTCTGCTGCGGACTGGCGGGCAAGCCCTGCCCGGCGTAGGAGGGGTCCTGCTGCGCGCCCATCGCCGTGAGGTCCTCCAGCTCCTGGAGCGCCATGCTCTTCAGGGTGGACTCGCTCAGCCGACACCAGGTGTTCGCCACCAGCGCCGCAATCACCGCCGCCTTGCGCGTTTCTTGCGCCTGCAGTGCCGCGAGCGCGTCCGTATTGGGTTCTAAGCGTTCCAGTTGCGCTTCGCTCATCGCCTCAAGCTGTGGGCGGTCGGCTTCCTGCCAAGCCGTGGCGGTGTTTGTAATGAGCGCTGTGACGCGGGTTTTTACCGCCTCAGTGGCCATAGGGGGGTCCTCCTTTGCTTGGGTGACGGGCACGTACGTCGTCTGGCGCTGCACGTCCTGCGCGCCGTCGGTGAGGGCAATCTGGCCATCTTCGAGCGTCCAGGACCGCTGCATGAGGCGCTCGCCCTGCCGGTACGTGAAGGTCTGATTGGCCATGTCGACCGCATCTATGAAGATCGGGGTGAAATCGATACCCATCTCCCGCGCCAGGGCACCGTAGAGCGCCTCGCGGGTGTCGGCGTCGGTCTGGTTCGTGCGCACAGGGGGTGTCGGCAGTTGCCGCGCCAGCGCACAGACCTGCTCCTGTGTGCCATCGCCCACGTAGTAGCCATTGACAAAGACGACCGGCGGACCCGGCTCTCTCCCGGCCTCTTCCTGCTGCACAAAGGTTTTGAGGGTGTGCACAAAGCCGCGCCAGCCGCGCGCCTGAGCATGATCCATAGGCGTCTCCTGATGGCAGGTGCACTGCTGGTTGAGGCGCGGCGAACCGCAGCCGCTCTGCCAGTCGCAGGCGCCGATGCCGTTTGGTAAGAGGGCGAGATGATCAGGCCGGAGATCGTGATGCACTTCGCTATAGGGCACACCGTAGAAGGCGCCGCTGGTCTCTTCGGCGTAGGAGTAAAAGCCGGTGGAGAGCTCGAGGGGCGTCTGCGCTTCGAGCATCGTCATGGCCTGCACCGCTTCGCCGCCGACCGTCTGCACCTGGGCCACATCGAGCCAGAGTTCGGCTTGCAAGCTGGTGACCGTATGCCCCTGGCGCTGCCCCGTGCCCAACCGGGCATGGTAGAGATGCCCGACGCCGGAGGCGGCGAGGACCTCGGGGGTACGCGCGCTCATAGGCACGCCCTGCGCATCGAGCGGATGATTGATAACGACGGGGACGTTGTTCCAGTCAGGCGCAACGAGTTCGCTGCCGGGAATGTATGATCCGTTCAACACGCCTTCCACAATCAGCACAGCGGGGGCAGTGAGGTATTCTCGGTTGTTCAGGGTGAGACGCGCGGGGGGAACGGTGAGGGCGGTCTGGATGGTGAGGCGCCGTGTCGTGCGTGGCATCACGTGCTCCAACAAAAAAAGCCCCATAGCAGAGAGGGACACCTCTCTCCATGGGGCTTCCTGTAGATTGGCCCGCTTGGTGCTGGACGCACCAGCAATCGATGCTACAGTATCGTCAGAGTGCTACGTCTTTGTCAAGCCCATTGCCCGTCTCGCTCACCCGGCTCTTGTGCGACACCTCGACCATCTCGACCTTCCCGTTGACATGATGGTACGTGACGACGCCTGTCTTGCGCGCTTCGCAAAAGTGCACCCACACTTCGAGGACGTCGCGTGTGACGCCATGGCGCTGGAGGATCCCAAGCAGCGCGGTCGCCGAACGTTCAGGCATCGCTCACCCTCCCATTCACGGCACACCGGCACATCGGGTGCGCGGGTGGATGCATGACCGGCCCGACCGGCGTCTGAAACGGCTCGTACAACCCGACACCGTTTGGGTTCATCCCGGGAATCGGCGCACAGGTGGTCTGACAGAGCCGATCGTCCGGCGTGACCAGCCAGGTCCTCCGAAAGCGCGCCGGATCGAGCGTGCCTTGCCGCGCGGCGTCCTGCCAGAGTTGGGCCTGGCCTTCGAGGCTCGCCCAGATGCTTTCCGTCCGTGCAATGTTCTCCACCCGCAGCTGCAGCGCCCGCCTCGCCGCCCGGTCCACGGCTTGCTGCGCCTGCGCTCGTGTCTTGCCGGCGTCCAGCAGGCGCTGGCGTAGGGCCTCTAGGGCCTCCGTCTGGCGCGGCGTCAGGCCGACGAAGGATTCGAGATCGCGCATCATCTGGGTCATACTGCGGCCGTCCTCGAACCCGCTCCGAATGACCGCGCGCACGTTCCGCAGCGTCGTGTCGCCAATGCCCTGGATCTGTGTGCCCGCGTAGGTCTCGATAGCCGTAAGGGCTTCGGGGACGACCCGCCCGAACTGCACCGAGACCTGGGCCCCTAGTGTGGCTTCCGTGGCTGGGAGCACCGCCTCCGCGCCGCGGCTTGCCGTCTCGCGCAAGAGGAGTTCGAGCGGCAGCCGCACCGCGTCACTGACCGTGCGCCAGGCCGGCGCGATGAGGCGCTCGACGTCCAGGAGATTCCCGCTGCGCAGCGCGGCGCGCATGGCGTCCGTGTCGAGGTCGGCGCGGTAATCGGCGAACACGGTCGCCCAGACGGTCCGGAGCTGCGGGTAGGCGCGGTCGGCTTCGCGGTGCAGGAGCTGCCACGCTTCGACGCGCGATGGGGTGTCGACGAAGCGGCGTTGCGCGGGGCGCGCGGCGACGAGGATAGTGAGGGGCATAGGCTAGAGGTCCTCGTCATCCGGCAGGGCGTCCGGGAGGGCATAGTCTGACTCTGGCGGCAAGCCCAGATACACGTTGCGAAATTCGGGTTCTGGCACCACCGTGGACGCCATCCCCTGCCCAGCGTATTGATTGAGCGCGGTCGCGACGTGCTGCGCCACCTCGGCTTGTTTGGCCGTTGAAAGGGCAAAGAGGTTCTCCCACACGACCGTGTACGGCTGCGCCGGCGCAGGGAGGGCCCCCAGCAGCAGCAGCCGGTCAATCAGCGGCCGGAGCAGGCTCTGTTCCGCAAACGTCGTCTGACGGCGCGAGATACGCTGCAGCCACGCTTCCTGGTCTTGTGTACTGGCGAGCTCCCCACGCTCTGAACCCGTCAGGATGCGCTTGGGAATGCCCGTCGTGCCCGCGATCAGGTCGATCAGCACGTCAAAATGATCGCGCGGGCTCGCCGCCTGGCCGCTGAGTTCTTTGATCGTGGCGCCTTCGACGCGGATATAGTCCTTCAAGCGATACTGAAACTCCTCGATGGCCTGCTTGAAGACCTCCTCGTCCCCCGCCTGGAGTTGATAGTCGTCACGGCCCTCAAGCCCGATCAAGCGACTCGCGCCGCGCCAGAAGAACTCCGCACTGCCCCCGACGACCTTGAGCAGGTCCTCCAGGCGGTCAAACACCGGCTTGAGCCGTGGAATGCCGTACACGTCATCGTCGAGGCAATCTTCCGCCACGTGCAGCACGCGGCTGGCGTGCACGAACCCGATCTTACGCGGGAGTGTGCGGGAGGAAGACGTGGTCTGGCGGTTGAAATTGATCTTGTACAGAGACGGCTGCCCAAAGAGCGGGGAGGCGGGGTTGGTCTCGAAGGCCTCAATCTCCGCAAACTCCTCGCTGTAGGGCGCCAGAAAGAGCACGTCGTCCGGACTGCGCACCGGCCTGGCCGGCGCTGCCAGGTCGGGCTGCCCGCGCAGGCCGATGAGCAGCACGCTGTACTGGCCCAGGTTGGCGAGCACGTCCGTGCGCACCAGCCTGGCGTAGACGCCCAGACGCATGACGAGAGAGAGCCAGGCGACTTCGAAGGGTGTCTCGACGTCGTCCTGGTCGTCTTCCTGCACGGTCGGCGGCTGGCTCCACGTCGCCTCCGGGTAGGCGCGGATCAGGCGATGCGCCAGGTCGCGCCGTTCGTAGCACGCTTTATAGTCGGCGTACTCCAGCTCGGGCTTGTAGCCCAGGATATGCGCCAGGTTACGGCGTGGTGCGAGTTGCCACGGGGTGAAGGCCTCGCGCAGCGTGCGCGCCGTGGCGGCGGCGAACTGGCGCAGGAGACCGGGGGCGTCGGGGGTGAGGGTGTGGCCGTTGGTCTCGGACATGGTCTCTTTCCCTTACCTCTGGTCAATGGGCTCTAGGGTGACCGGATCAACCGCGATATCGTCAAGCCAGAGACACTCGCGCGCTGGGTCACCGTCAGGCCGGTAACGGTTCGAGGGGATATGCCGTTCCCAGCCGTCCGGGGGATCGCCGGCACCATCCCACCCCACAGCGGCAAGGATGGCCCGGTGTGTGCCGGGATAGTCCCAGCCTTGCGCATAGCCGAAATAGTCTCCGGCCTGGCTCACCTGGAGCCTGGTATGGAACGCCATCGGGTTGACCGTGATAATTCGCCCGTCCGCCAACCGTTTGCCGTAAGGGTAGCGATTGAGCGCCAGCCAGGCGTCAAACTCTGCGGCTGTCTGTGGTGAAAACATCGTCTCTCCTCACCAGGCGCGTATGCGGCGTCCCGTCTCGCCCGGGACAAACGTACAGCCCAGCCCATCGGCGAGATCCGGACTATGCCCCAGGCGCCGTTTCATGCCGTCCTTGTCCTCGACCACTATACACCCTTCGCTATCGAGGCGGTAGCGTACGCTGGCGAGCTCGCCCGCCAGGTCCTCGCAGGCCTCGCGCTCGTCCGCACGAAAGACCGGTTCCTCTTCACGCAACCAGCGCGCCATCTCCAGCCACAGGTAGTCACGCATGAGGCGCGGGCGCGGCTCCCCCTTGCGCGGCTGCACCGGCGGGTCGTTGGAGACGTTCACGGCAACGACGCGTGCGGCGATCTTCCCCTGCGCTTTCAGCTCTGCCAACCGATCATACACGCCCGCGCCCAGGCCGATCACGTCCACGTCGATTTCGTCCACCTGCCAGGCATCCAGCACGGACACGACGCGCCCCACGGTGACCATGGTGTCTTGCCGCGCATAGATGGCGATGTGGTCGACCACGCGGCCCTGACGCAGCACCAGGGCGGTGCGGTCCGCGCCGAACCGCGCCACATCCACCCCGAGCTTGCGCGGCCCGACGCCGGCGACCTGCTCCCGGGTCGTGCAGGGTTCGGTGAGTTCGAGCGCGATGAGGATGTCATCTTCTTGCTTGGGAAACTCGCCGTCGGCACGCACGCGGACGACGTTCGAGTCTTCGCCCCACTTCCGGACCAGGCGGTTGCGGTAGTCCGGGTCCGCAGTCGGGAGGGTACTCTCTGCAGAGCGGAGATGAATCGTCGTATACGCGCCACGGTCTTTATGGTGCGACTGGTAGAACGTGCCGCTGGTTTTGGTGGGGTTGCCGAGCATGAGGAGGCGGTTGTGCTTGCCAGCGATCGCGCCTTCCGCGACCTCGAAGATGGCTTCCGGGATGCCCGAGGCTTCATCGAGCACGTAGAGGAGATGCTCGGCGTGAAAGCCCTGCAGGGCGTCGGGGTTTTCGGGACGGGCGGTGCGAGCGAGGGCGGCCCAATCGCGCGCGCCAGGGTCATAGAGGCTATCCATCTTGAGGGTAAAGAGGTTCGAGAGCCACAGATACGGCGGATCACCCCGGCGGGCGCTGGCGTCATCGGCGGCGCGTTGCCACTTGCGGAGCTCACCCCAGAGCACGTCGGCGAGTTGATGCGCGGTGGGGGCGGTGCAGGGGATTTTGGCATAGTCGTGGGTTTCAAGGAACCAGTAAATGATCCACGAGGCACTGCTCGATTTGCCGGTGAGATGGCCGGAGCGGACGGACACTTTCGCGCCTGGGGGCAGGATCGCGTCGAGAATCTGGCGCTGCTGCGAGGACGGTTCGACCCCGAAGCGCTGGCGCACGTAGAGCAGGGGCGCGTCGCGCCAGAGCGTGCGGAGCTCCAGGTACGCGGCGAGGGGCGACGGCTGGAGCCTGGGTTTAGTCGTCGGCATGGCTGCCGTTTCTGGCGTGGGTGAGGAGATCGGCCAGGCCGCGCACGTCGATGGGACCGCCGTCTTTGCCGGTATGGGTCACCTTGTCGCCGTACTTCTTCGGCATGGCGCCCTTGAGGAGAAAGATCAGGAGCGTATCGCTGTGTTTGGTCACCTCATAGGGCATGCCTTGGGCCGTGTAGTGCGTCTCTTCCCAGCCGAGTGCGCGCCGCATCGCTTCCTCTTCGAGGAGTTCGCCCGCCATCTGTTGCGCCTCGGCATAGGCGGCGGCGTAATCCGGATCAGTACGCTTCCAGTAGTAGTGCAATTTGTGATCAATGGCGGCAGAGACACAGGCCGAGCGGAGTTTGCCCTGCTCCGCATAGGCGAGCAAGAAGGCTCTTTTTTTAGGATGGGAAATTGTGGGAAATAAGGCGCTCGGTGCGGGCTTGGGCATGGCCATCCTCCTCACGCAGGAGCATGCCAAGCGCAGCGCGGGGTGTCAAGGGCACGCGCCCAGCGGCGGACGTTTCGCGCGTGCGGCGCGGGGGGCGGGGGAGAAAGAGACGGCTCTATTTCAGAAGAGACAGCACACGGCACTTGTTCTCACTTGGCTGGTGAGTGTCGGTGAGTCCCCATATTAAACTCTCGAGTTCATCCAGCGGTAGATGTAAGCTTTCAGCCATTCCTGCTTTGGTGGTACGCTCAACCCACAACTGTGTTAGCACCTTCGGCCACACTGCAGAAGTCTCTCGCGCCATCCCACCTGGTTCTCCTGTGCGAAACCCACGCCTCCCTAGCTCTATACAGACGGATTTGTATTGCCAATCGGTCAGATGACCTATCGTATGGAGCCGATAGGCCAGGGCCAGCGCAGAGACGCGCCATCGGGCTTTCGCCTGAAGAATCTTTGCCATAGTCACCCGGCGAGGCATCTGCGCTTTCAGATCGTGCTGGGGCATTAAAAAGGCAGAGGCAAATTGATCGGCTTCACGCTCAGCCGCACGACTGAGGTCCGTCTCCGGCTGTGTTCCACTATGTTTATGCAGCACGAGATGGCCAAGTTCATGTGCTGCGTCCATGACACTACGTTCTGGCGTTTTGAAATTATTCAGAAACATATAAGGCTTATCGTCTCTCCAGAAGGAATAGGCATCAACATCGGCGGTATTTTCTGCGAGCGAAAACACGCGCACGCCCTTCGCTTCCAGGAAGGAAATGATATGGCCGATAGGTTTTTCTCCTATGGCCCAGTGCTGCCTCAGTGTCCGTGCAGCGATCTCGGGGTCCGTCTCATAACTCAAATCGAGGAGATCAGGCGTGGGTAAACAGAAGCGTTCTTCAAGCCACGCCGCCACTTCTAACCCAAGAAGCCCAGAGGCGAGAGCGGCATCGCGTTCTTTCGCGCTCATTTTTGACAGGCTGCGGAAACTCACCGCACGGACATCGATCGACTCGGGATCTTCTTGAAAGAAAAACGTGCGAGGGTAGCCCATAGCGTTCGCCAATTTGGCGACGGTATCCTCATCTGGCGTGTTTTCCCCATTTTCTAATCGTGAGATCGTGACGTGCGAGAGCCCAGCAGCTTCAGCAAGGGCTTTTGCCGTCAATCGTCGTCGCTGTCTGGCGAGACACAAGCGCTTCGCATTGAACATGCGCGCCCCCTGTTATTTCCGCACGACGACAGGATCCATCTCCACCACATCATGCTCGGTGTTCCCGTCAGTCACATCCATCTCGTCAGGCTTGGGAAGATAGATACGTTCCACATAGGAGCTGAAGGTATTGCCTTTGATGATGGGACGCGTTAATTCTGCAACACCATCTGCATCCATCATCAAGTAGTACGTCGCCCAGATGTCATGTTGCTGCGGGGCATACTGCGGCAGCAGACCAAAGAGATTACACTGGCATGCTCTTTCAGACCCCGCCCCTTTGCGCGAGCGCGGCTTGGGTGGCTGCTCATCGTTACAGGCGATATCCACATTCGCAAACATCACCTTGACTTTCGCGGCATCGTTGCGGATTGCCTCAACGCCATGTTCCGTATCTTTTTGCCAGACCTCACCGCAAAATTCGTTCCGCAGTGCCCATGTGCCGTGCAGGTAGGCGAACATGCCAGGAGCATTGGCCGGATGGAAGTCAGTCGCGTCGGTGCTCGCCCCAAGGGCGACGTGCCGCGCTTTGTTCAGCCCTTCGAGTGTTAGGCCTAATTCTGCCAGGCGACGGTGAACAGCATGAGGTTCACGATAGATCAGAGTCGGGACCATGTCGTACATAGACACTCCTATGTTAAAAAATCACTCCATCTAGTATGGAGTAAAAAATTAACATAGTCAAGCGTTCTTGTGACAGGGGCCTTCCCTAGCGCACCATCAGCCGCAACACCCCGTACCCCCCGACGAGCATCGCCACGCACAGCAGCGCCAGCAGCACGCCGGCGCACACGTCGTGCTGCCCCGCCCTCACCACGCCTCCTCGTCGCGCTCCGGGCGCCCCGGCCCGCGCCGCGGCCGCCCCAGACCAGGGCGCCACGGTGGACGTGACCGCGTCCGTCGTGACCACAGCAGTGGCGGCTCTGGCGGCTGTTGCAGCTGCCAGCACGCGGGGCACAGCGCGTCCCAGCCGCGGTCGGGGTCCTCGACCAGCGCCGCGCCAGGCGTCACGTCGCCGCAGAGTTCGCAGGGGGTGTCGGGGCATGGCTCGCCGGTCATGTGCTGGCCTCCTTCGCCCGTCCCTCCCGCCGCCTCTGCTCCGCCGCGAGCAGGCGCCGCACCAACGAAGGGAGGCGCCTTCGGGTTGGCGCTTCGCCCAATCGCGCATGGGGCAAAGGGTGT
>Ga0137424_1000009_pt1 | contig 43100 bp, 58 predicted proteins | sample EasRivERMZT620_2_FD_102317 | JGI IMG/M metagenome (GOLD analysis project Ga0137424, IMG submission 102317) | Soil microbial communities from meander-bound floodplain in the East River, Colorado, USA - East River MetaG ERMZT620_2 | ecosystem: Environmental > Terrestrial > Soil > Floodplain ... | reverse complement strand
CGGGTAGTTGGTATTTTCGGACCAAAGACTACGGGTATAGCTTTGCAGGATTTGACTACAGGCAAAGTCAATGCCAAAGAGTTGCGTCACAGGTATGGCGTACGTGAGGATGTCATAGAAGATACTATCCTGCGTGGCGATGGTGTGGCTGATAAGGTCCGTGTCAAGGGCAAAGGCAAGAAGATCGAGTCAGCAATGATGTACGGCTTCAACAAGACTGAGGGCGCTAAGGATGCTTTGTTCCTACGCTCAGCTGAGATTGAAGCTGATAAGCTCGGTCTGACAGGCAGGGATAAAGTCTCGTATGTACGGACGAAGTTCGAGGATGCCTTTAAGATGGGTGAACTCGGTTCTATCTGGGCTACCAAGAGTCCTGTCGGCAGACTGGCGCTTCAGTTCGGACAGTACCCTATGAAAGATTGGGGACTAACACTGTCCAAGATCCGTGACTTGACCGTACAAGGCAAGCAAGCCGATGCTATGAAATATCTTACGGGCGTATTCGGAGCGAAAGCGGCGTTCTTGTTACCTATGTACGCTATTTTCGGGGCAGGCGTACAGCAGATGTTCTCTTTGTCAGCGTTCCGTGGCGGTCCAGTAGTGAGCATTCCAGCAACAGGTTTGGAAGCTATCAGGGACGAACAGAACCGTGTAGATGAAGCTCGTAAGAACGGTGAGGATGTAGCCTTTGATTGGGGCAATGTCTGGCACAATGCAGGACAGAAAGCCGTGGCGCTGGGAATTCCTGGCGGTAACTTCTTGCTGAACAAAGTCGGCGTGCAGAACTTAGTCCCAGGACAAGAAAAGATTAAGATCGGCGGTGAACCGTTGCTTCGGCAGGATACGACCATCGGTCTGATTAAGAAAGGCTATAATGAGAATCCTAAAGGACGGGCGAGATTCGGCGCTCCTGACAATCCGCTGGACTGGGCGAGAGCCTTCTTAGGCGGTGCGTACAATACTGGCAAAGCCCGTGAACAATTCGGCAATACGGTCTTATCCGTACAGATTCCTGGCTCGAAGGCTCGTATCGGTTCAAGGGAAGGCTTATATCCTGTAGACCGTATAACACAGGCTCGTATAGACGCAACCAATGATAAAGGTGAGAAACAGCGCTTGATTGAGAATAACCACGTCGCACAACGTGGCTACTCAGAGATTAAACAGGGTTTGAACAAAGACCAGCAGGCAGTGTTCGACCAACTGAACGGACGAAGCGATGTTAAAATCAGCGATGCGGCTAAGAATGAAGTGTTCTGGAGCAATCCAGACTTATTAAGTGCCGTCAATAAATACGCCGCATTACAGCGTGAATTGGGTATTCCGTCAGATCCGTTGTACTCATTGAATGATGAACAGCAGAGGATAGCTTTGCACTATCTTGATGAGGAGACAGCTTCTAAGGACAAGCGAGCTACCAAACAGCTTAATCCGTGGATAGAGGATTGGGAGAATGAGCGTGACAGTTTCTTTGAGACTGTCAGAAATCCTGAGAGCAAACGGACGGTTGATACCCGTGTACCAGACTTTCCTGAACCGAACCCACAGTTACAGGCGGTAATGGACACTTACTTCAATATTACCGACAGTACCGAAAAAGGACAGTTCTTAGGCGAACATCCTGAGATAACCGACCAGTTGAGCACCCAAGCCAGCTGGATAAATGACAAGCGCAAGGCTCGTGGAGCGCCAGAATTTGACACTTATCCTGAGCCAACTTCGCAGGTCAAGTCTTATATGGATGCTTATAACTCTTTGCCGAAGGCTAATGGACCAGCCAAGCGTGACGGTACGCCATCCAGTCCTGACCGCAGTGCGTGGATTCAGTCCCATCCGAATGAGTGGGCTGAAATGACTTCTCAGTGGAACAAACAGAACCTATGGAGTCTGCAGAACGGACTGAGTACGACCGTTTATCGAGGACTTAACCCTGATGAAAGCGATATTCAGGACATAGCCGCACTGGGTAAATCCTTGCAAAGCGGTGGTGGTTACGGCGGTGGTGGCGGTGGCGGACTTGCCAATGCGCCAAAGGCGATTTTCGGACAGCGCCGAGCCATTAATTTGACCGAAGCTAAAGTCAAAGTACCAAAGATAAATGTCAAGGCTCGTGGCAAGTCAAAAAAGATTACGGTAAAACGGGGCGGTAGAATATAATGAAGGCATAGGCTTAGGCTGAAAGCTGGACATAACTCCAAGCGAGGTACATAAAAATGGATTTTGACGCAATATTTCAGGAATACTATCCGCTGTTCCGAGGACAGTCTAGCAGTATTCCGACTGAGACTGCCCCTGAGTATCAGTTAGCGATGGTAATGGCGAATAATGCGATTCGCAAGTGGGACAGGACAGACGGAGTAGAGTGGAATGAACTCTGGACTACGGCTGGTGAGGACGGGACAGGCGATGTTACTTTATCAGAGAACAGTACTGAATACTCAGCGCCATCCAATATGCGTAAACCGCCTGCCTTCATCTATGTAGGCGATACATCTCACCGAGTTACAGTCGTACCTTCACGGGATGCCGAGAAGTATGGCTTTACGACAGCGATTGCGTGGTTTACAGGTTCAGCCAATAAGGGTTATACGATGCACTTCAATCCAGGCAGTAGCTTCAATGAATTGACGGTAGACTACGTTTATCTCAAGAAACCTCAGTTAATGACCAGAGGACGGGACAAACCTGATATGTCAGACCCGAACTTTATGGTTCAGGATATGCTGGCTTCACGCTTTGCCAACCTGCGTAACGGCTTCGGTTATAAGATAGCCAAGCAGGAAGCAACGACAGCGCTTCAGAATATGAAGATAGAGAACGAGGGCGGTACTGCAGGCAATTCATCGGCTATTGAGCATCTATTCGGTGGCTGGGGGAAAATAGGTAGAACCAGTGCCACAAACATCTAACAACTTTCTCAGTTCCTTGCCTGAGAATCCGCCTAACTTCACCACGCTTAACCAAGACAACTTCTCACGAGGGGTTGTCTCAGTCATAGATGAAACTAAACTGCCACGCAATGCTTTGAAAGAAGCGAGGAATCTTACTTTATCAGGTGATGGATCTCCACAGGTCCGAGCTGGCGTAGGCTGGTATGGTACAGCACCTTCAGCTTCAGCGATAGAGGGTATGGCAATGCACGTTATGCCCGATGATTCAGTACACTTGCTGGTTATAGCTGGCGGTAAGGTTTGGCGGTCTTTGAATGACGGGGCTACGTGGACAGTCTGTGCGACCTCTGGAGCGGTAGAATTGGTATTTACCACGGGTCATAAGGTACGGTCTGAGCAGGCTAATGCCTTTACTTATCTGTTTAACGGCTGGGACACAATGGTACGCTACAACGGCACGACAACGCTTCAGACGTATACCGCTTTGACAACACCGACTGGCGTAGTGGCTTCCAAAGGCGCTGGATTAGCTGGTACAGTGACGAATACCTATCGTTATAGAGTATCAGCGGTCAATGACGTAGGCTTTACTGCCGCTTCCACGGCTGACACGGAGACGGTAGACCGTTCACGTGAAAACTTTAATGACACTAACTATATCTCTTTGACGTGGACGGCTGTGCCGAATGCCGTCCGTTATGATATCTATGTCGGTCAGATAGCTGGCGAGGAAAACTACATTGACTCGGTAGAAGGTCAGGCTACGGTCGTGTATCAGGATAAAGGCACGACTATTGAACAGGTGTCAGTACAAGCGCCTCAAGACAATACCACGCAAGGACCGAGAGCCGCAGATATGGCGCTTATTGGTTCACGCTTATATGCCACGGCAGACAGGGACTTTCCTTATAGGGTATGGATCTCTGGCGCAGGACGGTATATCGGTTCGTTCGGTTCAGCCTATGAATCAACTTATCTGGATTGGCAGAAAGGCGGACAGTTAAAACCTGTCAAGTCTGAGGATTACCGTAAGGGTAATAACGAGCCTGTAGCTACCATCTGGTGTCGGTCTAAGGACGGACGGGGAGCAGTCTTGCAGGGTACGCTAGAAGCTTACTCAGTCGGGGACGTAACCTTTCCTGTACCGAACTTTTATAAATTGCCTGGCTCGAGAGGTACGAATGCGCCTGACTCAGTGGTAAACGTACTCAATGATTATATGTACTACAACTCGCAGGCTATCTTTAATCTTGGTTCACGGGCGCAATTCTTGAACTTGCTGTCTACTGATGAGAGTTCAGCTAATATCCGACCGCACGTCAGAAAGATTAGAAAGTCTGCATCTCCTAAGATCGCTGGACACTTCCAAGACGGCAAACTGCTGATGTCCGTACCGTATGAATCAGACAGGAACAACTATACGATTATCTTTGACACTGAGCGATCTGGCTGGTTGCCTGAAGGCTTTACATTGGGCTTCGATGGTTTCTTGGCTTACACCGATACTACGGCTGAGGAGAATCAGCACGTGCTTTGTTATAAGAACGGCGATACCAAGTTAAGTGAGATATCCGACACGATTCGAGGAGACTACGGACAAGCTTTCCAGACTACGCTGATTACAGGACTGATTCATATCAATCCGAAGAACAGGTTTGAATTCCTGTGGTGTGAGGAAGGCGAAGTGGAAGTAGCCCAGCCGAGAGGAACGATCGAGCTTGAACTGTCTGGCATTTCCCGTGAAAACGGCTTTGAACAGTTAGATGAGCCGAAACACATTCGACCTAGTGCATCTCGTTACTCGTGGGGACTATATGACTGGACTGAGCATCCGTGGTCTTACCGAGCCAGTGAAGCCATCAATTACTCTGAGCCGTCTACCAAGCGGTACTTCAACGTGCAGAAAGAAATCAACGCTTACCAGTACCGCATCAACACGAACTCGCTGGACGCATTCTACATAGCCCGTACGCTTCAGATAAACGGCACTGCCTCACAAGGCGGTAAACCTGCGGAATGGGAGTTATTTGACTAATGGTAAACTTAAGATAGAGGTATAGTTATGGCTGATTTAACTGGAATAACAAAATATTTTCCCACCGCACACGAAACGTTCTCTGACAACCTGTCAGGATCTATTAGTGCATTGGCTGTAACTGTGCCTGTAACCTCGGCATCTGAATATGCTGATGGAGCTGTCGTGGTTCTCACAGTAGATCCAGGCACAGCGAATGAAGCTACTTTTACAGGAACAAAAGCATCTGGACCAGATAGATTCATAAACTGTGTTTGGACTGAAGGAAACTTGGGTGTCGGGCATACGGGTGGAGCGACTATCATTGACTATAGTTCGGCTACGCACTTTTCTATGATGTCCGCAGGTATTAAGAAAGAGCATAAGGACAGCGGTCTGCACGGCGCTGTACACGCTGATTCGATAGAGACTGATGATTTGACGGTAACAGGTGATGTCAGTATTCCGACTATGACGGGCAACTTGACCGTTACAGGCAATTTGACGGTCTTAGGCGATACCGTGCCGACAGGCGGTATTACGCCGAGACTCAGTGTTGTTGCTGATACTGCCACTTTGACTCCGAATATAGCTAACTATAACTACTATCGTGTCACCGCACTGACAACGGCAATTACCATTAACAATCCGACTGGTACGCCCGTTGATGGCGAAGGTCTGCTCATTGAGATTACTGGTACTGCCGCCCGTGCGATTACGTGGGGCAGTAACTATGAGTCGAACAGTCAGTACGGTCTGGCACTGCCAACGACTACCGTAACTACTAAAACAACGTTCATAACCTTTGTATGGAGTACTGCAAGAAGCAAATGGCTTGCAGTAATGTAACCTATGGCTAGCTCAGGAGATAACTGGCACGGGATGAGCGGTAGTTTTGCTTCCGCTACCGAAGCACACGCCCAATGGTGGATCAACTCACAAAATGTCGGTGCTAATACGACTTCTGTTCACTGTCGTTTATACCTCAAGGTCAATGGTACAAGCAGTTTGAAGTGGTCTACTACGCAGGCACGTTCTGGTACGTTCTATATTAATGGTGGTTCTCAAGGCTCAGGCACACCCCCAGGCGATGCTTATGGCGGTGGAAGCACGTATGTTTATTTTGATACCGATGTGAATCTTGGTCACGATGCTAATGGCAACTGGTCAGGGACTTATGGCGGTTCGGTCAGTTATAACTTTGCCAGCGTTGGCTCAGGTAGCGGTACGTGGGGAATGACACTGGATCGTCTTGCGCTTGCTCCGACTATGAATAATCCGACTGTCAGTAATCTATCCGTGGTAACTGCTACGATTTCAGGTACGCAAGCTAATCACGGTCACGGTACGTCTACAACTGTGTATCTGCGCTATAAAAAGACTGGTGATTCGGATGCTACCTATCAGCAATTACAGACTACTTCTTGGAATCTGACAGGTTTGATACCTGCTACGTCTTATACCTTTCAGATCTATGGCGCAAACAATAATGGCGATACGAACGGCTGGCAGAATACTCAAACCTTTACTACTTTGCCTGCTCCCAGTACAAGCAGTGCGACATTAGGAATCTTAGGAGTTGGTTAAATAGAAAGGTATAATTATAGCTGGCAATTTATATATAACTGAAAGGAACAATAATGAGGAGACCAGTAGATTCACCATATCGGATTACGACCGAGTTCGGAACGCCGACTAATTTAGCCGCATACGGCAGGCATTCAGGGGTGGACTACTCAATACCGTTAAACCGTCCTGTGTATGCACCAAAGGCAGGCAGTATCGTCTACGCCCAGCTTCACCGTACGGGCGGTAATATGGTTATTATCTTTGACGGGCAGTTTTATCATCGTCTGATGCACAACAACTCTATGCTGGTGTCTATCGGACAACGGGTCAATGAAGGACAACAGGTAAGTAAGGCAGGCACTACGGGACTTAGTACGGGCGTGCATTGCCACTGGGATATTGTCAAAGCTCAGATACCGAAGTCTTTTAATGATTTTATCTCACCTGCTGAATGGCTGAGTGGCGCTTATGAGCCGAAACAAGCCGCAACACTACAGCCGTTTCAGCGCAAAGTCGGAGCAAACGGGGTCAATTACCGCCAGATTGCATCGCTGACTGGACCGATTATCAAAGAATTTCCACCTAATGACGTGCTGGATTTTAAAGGTTTTGTCCGAGCTGAATCATATAAAGGCAATAACATCTGGTTTGTCGGCAAGTATACCAACGGTTATGCGTGGAGCGGAGCATTCGTGGACACGGGAACGCACGATCTGCCAGACTTGACTACGCCACCGCCGATAGTCGTACCGCCAGTCATACCGCCTGTCAGACCGCCAGAAGAACCGCCTGTGCTTGTACCGCCAACGCCAGTCTATTCGACCGCACCGAATGAGACTGACGCTTGGGGCATAGATGTCTCACGGCATCAGGGCGAGATAGACTTTAGCGAGTTGTCTAAAGCGAATCTTGACTTTGCTATCATCAAGGCTGGTCATACTGGACCGTCCTTTGGGGGTGATGAGAACCGCAAGGATGCTAACTTTGTCAGGAATACCGCAGGCTTTACCACGCTTGGTTTACCGTTAGGCTTCTACTGGTATGTCTACTTCGATGAGAATGCTCAGACTGAAGCCGAACGCTTTGCTCGGATTGTCGGTGATACCCCAGGCTCATTATGGTTGGACGTGGAGGAGACTGAGGGCGCTAATATAGAATGGATAGCTACTTTCAGAGACGTTGTGCAGGCTCAGACAGGACGCACGCTTCATTTGTATACCTACTGGGACTTTGCCAACAAGCATCCGTGGCTGGCTGACTTGCAAATGAAAGTCTGGCTGGCTCATTACGGACGAGAACCAGGAGCAGATTTATCTGATACCCCATTAGGAACGCCTGTAATGCATCAATACTCCAGTTCTGGTACTTTACAAGGCATTGACGGCAAAGTTGATCTGGATATGTTCTACGGCTCTCAGGAGCAATTCAAACAATTAGCTGAAAGCATAAAGCCTGACACTGAACCGCCTGAACCTGAAGAACCTGATGATTCGGATAAAGATGAAGAACAGGACGAACGCTTAGGAGTGCTTGAGGACTTCATTGAGAAACTTCGGGCGCTGTTTAATACCGATGAGACGAAGTAATGTTTACCAAGCATTTCTGGCGAATAGCGCTGGAATATGCGTTGAAATCAGCCGCACAGACTCTGGTAGCTGTTTTGACTGTTAGTAATGTCTTGGATATTCATCTGACTTGGACAGATAATTTGAGTATTATAATCGTTGTAATAATTCTTTCATTCTTGACAAGCGTAGCCACCGCTAAAATCAAGAATGGCTACCACGAATGATGCTATACTACAAGCATAAAAGCTAAGCAAAGGATAAACAGATGGACAACATAGGACGAAGATTCATAGCCGCCGTATTATACGGACTTATCGTAGGTATAGTGGTAGGTTTGCTCGCTTGGGTCGTTACCGAGTTGTCAAGCATTGTCCTTGACCCTGAGTTTTGGGGTACTATCGCTGGCGTTATCGCTGGCTTGTATAAATTCTTAACGGATTCACCTAACCGAGTATGATATGGGTGAATTCGATCCGCCACGCTCACACCACGAGCATTTGAGGGTCGAAGCGGTAAAAGCCGTATTAAGAGCTATGATTGTGCATCATAATGTAGAAATTACACCAGCTATGAGCAACCATTATCATCCAGAACTAGATGACAGAGAGACACCAGAACAACTGGATCTGTTTCACGAATACGAGGACTAATTTTTAACCATTAGACCCCCTTTCCTATGCTTTGTTTACACAGGGCGTACGGGCGGCGAATGACTTTACAATTGAGGTGGCATCTCTGTGTGAGTATTGCTTAAAGGATGTCTTAGTGCGCTGAGCGTCCGTTAAGCAATGGACCTGGGTGACGTGATAGGGGCTTTATATCAGAGCCAGGGTTATACCCACAAAAGGTAGTCTCGAAAAGTAAAAGTGCTTGGTATAAGTTTTATGTGTTATGATTATAAAGTCACACAACATAAGCAGACAGCTCCTCATCCGAGGAGTTTTCTGTTTCTTATACGGCTATTTATGCTTTTTCACACAACATAAATAGTTATTTTCAGCTTACTCTGCTTGTTCAAATTTGTATATGGTAAAATTAACTCGTAATGCCAAAAGCATCTAGTACCTTTGCCACTGGTTTGTTAAATCACCAATAACGCAAGAAATCGTGATATTAAACAGACTCTTAGGTACGTTTAGCGTATCAGCCATTACCCTGCAAAGTCTCAACGCAGGGTTTTGTCTTTTTGCGTGGTATAATACAGGGAGCATTTTAATTTGAAAGGAACTCTTATTACGCTTACTCTTGGTGAATCTTATAACGACAGAAAAGAAGTTATCCTGAGCTGTATTACCGTCAGCCGAGGTCTGTTAAAAGCCATAAGCGACTCTATTATAAAGAAACCCTCCAAGAGCGCATATGAAGCCCTAGCAGGCGAGAAGGACGTAATCCGAATGTATATGCAGGAATTGACTCAACTCGAAGTGTGGCGCTTGAAAATGGGTCTGGAGAAGAATCAGCCGTGGATGGGAAGCAATGGGTAAGACTGACTGGCTTACCGACAAGATTCAGAGCTTAGATGATGAAGCATTCGCTGAGGTCGCTGGAGCGATAGCCGAGAAGCAGGCGGTTACGGAAGTAGTCAAGCCGAATGATGAGATAGTTCACATTACCGAGCTGGCAGAGGAGATTCAGACTGAGTATAACGAGTGGGGTAAGGTCAAGGGACTGCGGACAGGTTATTCCAACTTAGATGATAAGCTGGGCGGAATGGATGAAGGTCACGTCATACTGATAGGCGGAGAAACTTCTAATGGTAAGAGTGCTTTAGCCGCCAATATTGCGGTAAACGTAGCGAAACAGCATCCTGTATTATTTATCACACTAGAGATGCTCACGAGAGAACTGGGTGCACGGATTATGCATATCAACGGTGGGACGGTAGATGACTTGGATATAATGTTCCAAGCTGAACACCGTCTGACGTACAAGGACATCAAGCCTTTACTGGCTAAGGCTAAGGATATGGGCGAGATCCGTTTAGTAGTCTTGGATTATTTGCAATACTTAGGCAGGGGTATGAAGCCTGAGGAAGTAGCCGTTATGAGCAAAGAGATTAAAGCTTTAGCGTTGGAATTCGAGTTACCCTTTATTGTCATAGTCTCACTGAGAAAAGGCGATGCTAAGAATAAGCGGAGCTGGACTGAGATTGAGATAGAGGACTTTATGGGGACGGGCAGTATTGGGTATGACGCTGACATAGCGATGATAGCCAGCCGTAAAGACACTACCAATGAGTATGACGAGGACGGCTTATGGGTAAAGATACTCAAGACCCGTAACGCTAAGCTGAACTATCACGACCGCTATTTACGCTTCAAGTGGGAACAGACCAAGATTATAGAGGACTGGACCAAGCCTGATACGTGGCAAAATACTTGACTTTTTAAGTACGATAATTTACACTAAGTGTAACAAACTTAAAAGAAAGGAACTGCCTATGAGTCTATTTAAACGTTCACAACCAGAGGACTTGGATATCACAGATCCAAATGATGCAGGAGACAATCAGCCTATAGATGAGGTAACTATGCCTAGTCCTGCTGACTGGGCTATCAATGAGCTGTACAGCGCTAGCCGTACGCTGATGGATAACAAGGCTAATCTAACTGTAGGCGATATGCAGGATTTGACTGAGATTATCGGACATCTTCAGCACATCGTAGACAATATAAAGAAGCCGTTTTAATGAAGGACACTTTTGCAGGACAGCTGTATACGTCCATCACTAAAGCAGACGAGCAGAGAGTATTTGAGAAGTGGCACGCTTCAAGCATAGCCGAGTGTCCACGGGCGCAGTACTTCAGGCGCTTAGAGATTGAGCCTATCAATAAGCCGACCGCAGGCAAGATGCTCCGTTGGCAGGCAGGTCATATGATGGAGGAAGCCATCCGACCGCATATCAAGTCTCAGTTTCCTGACGTACAATCAAATGTACGGGTAGACTCTGAAGTGCTGGATTTGACGGGCGAGTATGATAATTACTCAAAAGAGGACCAACGTATAATCGAAGTTAAGACCGTCCACGACTATGCCTTTGTGTATAGGAAGAAAGGCGAACCACGCTTTGACTTACGGGACTACCAGCCGTACTTGAACCACGAGCTTCAGAATCACGCCTATGTGATACTGCTCAGAGAGAACGACCAGCCCGTACGAGAGATAACCTACGTTTATATTACATTAGATGGTAGAATAGCTACTTACACGACCAGAATCAAACCAGAACTGATTATGGAAGTACTTGACAGACTGCAGATACTAAACAGCGCTTGGGGAGCGCAACAACCGCCTGAATGCCTATGCAAAGAGGGTCACGAACTTTGGAACAGCACAACCCAGTACTGCCCGTACAAGGACAAGTCTGTGTGTTGCTCACTAAATTTACTTAACGGGTCACAAGACTCAGATTGGAGCGAAGCCTAATGACTATCGCAGAAGCACTGGTATTACGTAAACACCTTGAAATGAAGGTCAAGCAGTTAGAACCGCTTAAGATTAACGGCGAGAACGGTCTGTTTGAACTGCATACCGAGCGTAAGAACGTCTCAGATACCGTGGATGAGGTGAAATTCCAAGTCCCAAAGATCGAGCTTAAGGAGATTACGAAGGAGTACGACCTGTACTCTAAAGCACTCCGAGAACTTGATACTGCCATTCAGAAAGCGAACTGGGTTACAAAACTCGACTTCAAGACTCCTGACGGCGTAAACGTTTAATAACTAAGTACTTTAATAATCAGCTTCGTCTTATCCGCTCTACGTAGGATTGTGTACGACTTTAGAATGACAGTCGTAAACGTCATAACTGTTACGTAGCAGTGTTTCTCGGCTTGAAGAAAGCGGTTTGGCATTACCTAAAAATGTCACCATAGCAAATGTAGTGGGTTCGACTCCCATCACCCCCACAAAGGGGGTGTAGCTCAACGGTAGAGCATCAGACTATAATCTGAAGGTTTTTGCGAACCTATGGCATTGACCACCCTTACAAACTATTTCTTCAATTCATTAGATATTTAAACCATTCTGTACAGCTATGAAGGCTGACGAGTTGAGCCGTACGGATTACATTAGAACGCACTTAAGGTTTAGACGATTTTCATTTTTTACCACGCACGATTGCGTAGGGCGGACTTGGGCGAAGCTGATTATAAGAAAGGGGACTATATGGCAGATAAAGAAGATTGGACAGAAGCAGGTAACGCAGGCGGTGACGCTTGGAAACCTGAGAACAAAGGCGATAGGATTACAGGGCATTACACGTCCCTAAAAGAAGATGTTGGCATTAATAAGTCCAACGTCTATTTGATTCAGGAGATAGAAAAAGAAGAACCGACAAGCGTATGGGGCAGTACAGTGCTTGATACTAAGTTTCAGGAGATTCCCGTAGGCTCGGAAGTATTAATAGAATTCTTAGGTAATGTGAAAGGTAGCGGACCGAAGCCGTATAAGGATTTTAAAGTCCTCTATAAGCCGAATGTATGAATGAGTGGCACGAAGCAGGTAAAGTACCATCTGTACGCACTTTGAGCGCTGATGAGGTACTGATGATACCTAAACTAGAAAGTAATGAAAACTACAGGAATATTGTAAGTAATCTTAGAACGTGGCACGGCGATCTTCTCAGGATGGAGAACGAAGGCAAGCTGAATAATGACTCGGACAACCCAGGTTTAATCGGTAACTATCTTGGCAAATTGCGACTTAATTGCAATATGCTATTCAGTTTCTGGAACAACTTCATAGATGTAGAGAGTGATTTGAATAAAGAACTGAGTGAGAAGCGTCAGTCTATCTATGAGCAATATCTAAAATTACCAAAGGCTAGCCCGAGTGCGGCAGATTCGCATAGTAAGAATATGACTCGAGTAGATGAAGCCAGCCTTAAGATTGTCCAGAACCGTATACAGCAGATTAGGAACGAGTACGAGCGGTATAATGGTATATGTATGTACTTACAGTCACGCCTTAAAGAATTTAACACAGAGAGGATTATGGGATGAGCGTAGTAGCAATCTTACCAGTCATAATGACACCGTTTACCATTGTAGCAATGAGCGTTGCATCGGCGGTAGCGCCCCAGCAGGTCAATGTCTGTCACTATAAAGAAGGCAGTTGGAGTGCCGTAAGGATAAGTGAAAATGAGTTTGAAGCATATAAGGGACAATACAAGGCGTTCGGCTATCTCGGACCGACTAACCCTGATGGAGAACCCGACCATTCTAAATGCAATGAGTGGTGCGCTCAGAACGCTCCTAAAGATCGTGAGAAGCCCGTAGACAAGCCTGTAGAGACTCCAAAGGAAGAAATAAAGGAAACTCCTAAGGAAACTCCTGTAGAACAGCCAGTGCAGAAGTACGAAGCGCCAAAGCCTGCTGAGACTGTACAGCCTGATATCCCTGACACGACAGGCAAATAATGGTAATGGGTTATCGAGAGCGCAGACGGCAGTACCGTATTCGTAAGACTCTCAGAAAGCGAGGTCAAGATGGGCAAGAACCACAGGCGTAAGCGACAACATAAGAAGAAAGAAGATCCTTATCCCGAAGGCACGTATATAAGACGGGGAGTCTCACATACTCGTAAGCAAACTAAAGAAGAAAGAGAGCTGAAAAAGTATGGCAGAATTCGAGATATATGAAGATTACAGCCAAGAATGGCGCTGGCGGATGCTGGCTGATAACGGACGGATTATGGCGGACAGTGCGGAAGGTTATGACTCTGAGACAAACGCACACCGAGCCGTAGACCGCTTTTTAGAGCTAGCCCGTAAAGCTACAATAGAGACTACCATTAAGGATATGGAAGGAGAGTCGGATGTCAGTGACGTTGGAGAACCGTAAGTGGAGAGCCAGAGTTCAGGATGGCAATGAGCGTGTATCACTCGGTATGTTTGATACCAAGCGCAAAGCCCAGTATGCGGTAGCCCGTTGGAAGCGGAAGAATGAATTCCCTTTAAGCTGGCGATTAGAAAACGATGTAATGACATTTGAGGATATACCTATGAGCAAAAAGAAGCAGAGAGAAGTAACTTATAAGGTAAACGGCAAGAAGAAAACGCTGTACAAGCCTGAGAAGAAGGACAAGCGAGGAATCGGGACGAGGATCAAGGATAAGTACGAAGATTTTATGGAATGGCTAGAAAAACAAATCGTAAGTTAGCCAAGAAGAAAGCGTGGGAGAGCTTCAGCCGTTATATCAGAACACGGGACTGTATACGATTCACAGGCTCACCTAATGACGGTATGTGCGTGACGTGCGGTCGCTACTACCCGTTCAAAGAATTGCAGGCAGGGCATTTCATACAGGGCAGAACCAATGCTGTGCTGTTCGATGAACGCTTAGTCTATAGCCAGTGTTTCGGCTGTAACGGCAATCCGCCTAAGGGCAAGGGCGGTAACTACGTGGAATACTTCATCTTTATGGAGAAAGAGTGGGGTCGCACAATGATTGATGACTTCTTAGCACTGAAGCATCAGACCAAGATTTATAAAGCATATGACTTTGTAGATATCAAGGAACTATATGACAGAAAGACTCAGGACTTGCTGGATAAAGTAAAGTTATGATTGACATATAGCTTGATGTATGCTATTATTAGAGGGTCATACAAATTTAATGAAAGGAACTACATATGGCTAAGAAAGACGTGGCTGAAAAGTCAAAACATAAAAAAACTGATATCACAGGCGCAATCAAGCGACAGGGTTTGCCGATTCACGGCATCTTCGGACTCGCATTGCTGTTTGTTTGCGTGAGTATCGTATTTGCTAACTATATGGTGTACTTTGGTACGTCCGATATGATTAGCAAACTGATGCTTTTGCCAAGCACGCTGTTCGTTGTAATATTTCTAACGATTAAAGCGGTCAAGTAAGACACGTTTAGGCAGGCTTGATACAATAAGAAGTGCATTTTAAAAGAAAGGAGCTATGCCCGTCCCTGATTGACTTGATTAAGGGCTGACTATGAGACGTATACTTTTAATCCCAGTAGCAGGAGTTTTACTAATAGGATTCAGCTCATTGGGAGTATCTAAACTTAGAACTACAGACCATCAGCTGAAAATACAAGACGTACAATTACAGGAGCGAGGAGCAGAGCTTAAATCATTAGAACTTAAATATGAGAATCTAAACATTGAATTGGAACACACTGATACGACAAATAAGGCGGAGATCGAGCGACTCCAAAAGGAAAAGGAACAGCTAGACGCTGACAAACAACGCTTGGAAGCCGAACTCCAGTCTAAGATTGAGCGCCGTGAAGCCGAGCGTGTAGCAGTCGAACAGCGCCGTAAACAGTTGGCTAACGCTGTCACGCTGACAGAGACGGCTAACGCTCAGGGCGCTATAGACTGTAAGAACCAGAACAGCGCTAAGGCGTTCATCTACTGTCACGAGTCAGGCAATAGACCGAATGCAGTTAATGCTGGCGGTTGCCGTGGCTTAGGTCAGGCGTGTCCAGGCTCGAAGCTACCGTGTGGCAGTCTTGACTATGCTTGTCAGGATGCGTGGTTTACCGATTATATGAAGAAGCGGTATGGTACGTGGGAAGCGGCTAAGAACCACTGGCAAGCCCGAGTAAAGATAAACGGCAGGGACGTGGGGCATTGGTGGTAGAATAGAAGCATAGGCTTGAGTAAGTTTGCGAGATTACTCAAGCCTTGTTTTTTGTGTAAACCCTTGCAACGTGGTAGTCTATGTAATGTTTGATACTAAGAAGGACTTCGGCAGAAGTCTTTTTTAATTGAACAGCTTGTTAAGCGCTTTTAAAGCCATCTGTTCGGCTTTGCGATTACGGTTGATGTATTGCTCGAACCCGTGCTTAGAACAATGAGAGACTAGTTTGCACTGGCTGTCATAGTCCTCTATATGCTTTACGGCTTCTGGATCGTGCAGGATATCTACATCTTTATTCCAGCGCCAGTAATGCGAGACACAGAATTCCTCACCAGACCAGCCTTCACGCCCACAGTTGCCGTGGACTTTCTGACGGGAGTAACCCCATTTAAAGGTTTGACCTGGCTTAAGAATCTTGTAGTTGAGTTTGGACATATATATGCTCCGTTTCCGACTACCACGTTGTAAAGGTTCACGGTGTTAGTTTGCACTTTCACCATAACTATATTATAACATAGTAGCCTTGACAAGTCACTTTTCATATATTATACCATATCTTTTAACAGAGGTGGCTCAAGCCATCCTGTAAGGTGATTGGTAGAATTTACAACGGGCAAAAATATATAATGGAATATTCTATCTATAATGTATACTTAGCATAAGAATACCCCCATAAAACGTAGTTCCTTTCAAGTCTCGTTCGGGGGTATTCTAACTTACTAGCCTATCTTATCCTGAATACTTTTAATGTACTGTTCGGCATTCTGACGGGTAAAGCCAAAGACTTGCCCTATCTCATCGAAGGTACAGTTACACTCACGCATAACCATAGCTATTAAAGGCTTAAGATCCAGCACTATACTGTCATCGGCTAAATTTTTGATTGCCTGTATATTCGCTCTTTTCTGTATTGGTCGTACCATAATCCACTCCTTTCAGTTCAGTTGGTTTGGGGGCGTGTACTACATTGGTCTGAATAAAGATAATTAGCAGTATTAATAAGTTCAGGACTATCAGAACCAAAAGCCACATCCATTTCATAGCTCATCCCCATTCAGATATCTCTCTAAATGCTCTGCATCGCTTGTAGGGGCGTTCTGGCGTATAACTCGGTGTTTATACCGCCTGTACTTTTGAATGCCCTCAGAAGCCTTGTATTTGCCTTGTTCCTGAAGTTTGCGCCGAATCCGTGTAATGGTGTCAGAACTTGGCAAGCTCTGTAACACGTCATACTGCTCCTTAGTAAGCTTTAAGCCTAAAGCGAACCAAACACGTGCAAGCAAGTCATTATCGCTGTCACGGCTCTTAGGATGCTCCTGCAGTACTTTCTCGACTATGGATGCTATCTTTACTCTTGGCATATCTTCCTATCCACACAGCCCACGAATGAGCCATCTTCATATGTCTTAATCACGCTCTGCCGTCTGAAATTCCACTCGCCTACCAGCATACCAAGCACAAAAGCTATCAGTATCGGTATCAGTATCAGGCATACTCTAGTCATTTTCTCTATTCCGCTCATCTTCGCTCCTTTCTGGCTTTACAATTATTGTATCTTCAAATCTGGCTAAATGCTTACGGCTGAATATCTCGCTTAACAACAGGTTGATACTGCTAAAGGCTAGAATCATCAGCGCTATAAACGGAGTCAAAGGGCATCCGCTTGGTTAAAGGCGGTAATGCTGGCATCTATAAAGCCACGCTTCAGCCCTGCTTCGTAGGCATCCCATAAGGCAGGGTACAGGCTGACAGGTATTTCATACTTGTTTATGATGTTCTCGATATCGTGCATCTTATACCTCGCTTTCTTCCAGCCAATCGCTTATCAGCGTAAAGACTACGGTTATAACTATGATTATGATACTGACTAGGATTCTAGCCAGAAACATCAGGATTGATACGATGACTCCTAAAAACAGTAAACCTAAAATAATACTTAACATATAAACCTCGCTTTCTTTACTTTTGTAGTTCCATAAACTGTTCAGCCTGCGTTGGCTGGCTCTCTTTGTACTTGTAGGCTTCGGACCGCAAGCGCTCCTGTACGGCTTGCAAGTCTGTCTCTTGATGCATATTGACTATGCAAATATTCTGTTCATAGATGACATAGACTTCCGTACATTCCAAAGGGTTGCTGTTTCGTATGGCTATGCTGGCAAACATAAAGTTACTAGCCAGCAACAAACCAATCAATATCATTCTAAACATCTAACAATCCCTCCTCTCTCAGCCGATCCATTTCATTTTCTGCCAGTTCTTGCATATACTCGGGGCATTCGTGCAAGTCATCGCCGTTAATGATATGAGCATAATACGGATTTTTCGCTATCTCGTTCAAATCCGCTAATGTCAAATCAGGTAATACGTTTTGAAAGTCGTACCAGTAGCAAGCGCAAATTGATGCGCTCGCTTTCTCGGTCAGTTCTTCTAAGGCTCGTTTAATCTTACTCATTCTCTACCACCTTTCCAGCGTTTAATATTTTATTGACTGCCACAAATACGGCTTTTATGTCTGACTCGCTCGGCTTCTCGCCATCCAGCCAGTTCTGTATATATGCTCGGCTTGCGTCCTTGTTCCATTCTTCGCTCTGGAATTCGTTCATCAGGATATAAGCGGTCGCTTCGGCTTGGAATTCTGCGGTGCTTCGCTCGTGATTCTCAAAACCGCTCGTATGGTTTAAGACTATGTGCGCCAGCTCGTGCATAGTGGTTTTAAGCGGATAGGTTGCCATAGGATTGATTGCATACTTGCGCCCGTGGCTGTAGCCGTGGCTGTTGCCGTTGGTACTCTCGAATGGTACACGCTCGATATTTAAAGCTTGCTCGGCTCGCTCGATTGTCCAGTCTATCGCTGTAACTTCAGGGATTTCCAGCTCATCGCCAAACGTATCGGAGTAAGCAAACACGGCTTTCTTAAGTCTGAAGTAGCATCCGCTTTGCTCTTTCTCGCCGTCCTTGTTTTTCTCGTACAGCGGTACAGGCGTAATTACTAGCTTGGCTGTGTTTTTCTTCGGATAGCGTCCAAGCTTGCGCCACGTGTTAAAGTTGGCTACAGGCTCGGTTATGCCTTGTAGCATAAAGAAGTATTGATTGGTTATGCTGTAATTGTAGAATCTGCTATAGGTTGTTCCTATCGCTCCATCTATCGTTAAAGCCTGTTCAATTAATTGGTTATAATCTAGCTCCATAATTATTCCCCGAAGTAGATGCTTTCCCACTCGGTCCAATAGCTCTCGCCGTCCTCGGTGTAAAGTTTGTTCCAGCTTTCAAGCGGTATGCATATGCTTAAGCATTGCTCGCTACAGTAATACTCGTGCGGTGTGAATCCCTCGCCGTCATAGAATCCCTCGGACATTGCCAAGTGACAGATTGCACAGGTGCGTATATCGGTAGTATCCATATTTACCACTCCATTTCTATGGCTGATTCATCGAATGATTCACCACAATTAATGCATTGCAAATTCTCGAATCCGTCCGTGCAATAGTCGCTCGTATCAATCCATAACTTGCCTTCTAGTATCTGGCATTCATAGCTGAATGACTCATCCATCATTAAGCGTTGGTCATTGCAACATTTAAGCTCGGTCACTTTCTTTACTTCTTCCATTTAATACCTCGGTTTTCTGGCTGGGGTTTTTCAGTTCCCCAGCCTTATATTATTAATCTTCGAACTTAACTTTTATGGTTCGAACCCAGCTAGCGTTATCTGGTAACAGTTCCTTAAATTCGGCTGGTACTGTTCCTTGATGCCATAAGTCGAAAGTTGTTATTTCTTCGCCTGTAGCGTGTAGCTTGATTCTGAATTTTGAACCTCCGAAGCCGTTGGAGTCCGAAGCGGTTTTGCTATCGCCTAAGCGGTAATGCTCGCCTTTGATGACTACCGCATTTTCACGGTTTACAAGTTGGTCATTCCAAAACTTATTAATGAACTCTGGAGACAATGCCATTATTAAACCTCAATGTTTTCTGGCAAGTCATACCATTGCTGGTCTAACTCTGCCTTTATAGCGTGGTCAAGCTTTCTGAATTCTTCTATGTGTGAATCTTCGGACAGATTGCTAATGCTTCCAGCGTGTACGCCGTTTACAATAACCTCTGTTCTATATTCAATCTCGGCTGATTCTGCGAAGTCTTTAAATTCCATTATTTGCGGTCCTTGATTACAATTTTATTAGGTTCATCAAACAAGCGGATAAAGAATAATTTCATTATCTTTTAACCTTCTTCGGTTCGATATACCACACCTTATTAGTAGAGTATTGTATAACTTGAATCTTCATAGTTATTTTTTACCCTTCTTTAATTTATAGGCTTGGTATTCAGCCCAAGTCATACGCTGTTTGGTCCGTATAGTTTTTTGATACATTGGTGTAGTTCCTTTCTTTTTAAATTGACACCTGCAAGGACTCAGAGAGTCCAAGCAGTCACCAACTTAAGCTCTACGAGCCTGATTGATTTTTTTGTAAACCGAGTTTAATTGTCTTTCGAAGTGTTGAGCTTCTTTGACATACTCCAGAAGAAAATCATCTGTGAAACCAGAAGTAACTATTTCTTCTTTCTTTTCTAAACTCACGTGAATCAGTGCGGATTGTACCGCTTGGATTTCATCGCTTGTAAGTGTTAAGGTAAGTTCTACCATTTGTTTTGTGTTCCTTTCGTTACTTGTTATAACAACAGTATGCGCCTTTTTTATAGTAAAGTCAATTTTTTATTGACATAACATACAATATTACAACATAAAAAAATCCGCGGAAAAAAGGATAAAATCCTAAAGGATTTTTATTATTTTTGATTTAAAGGAATAGAGGAATTATTGACCCTGCGGGGCGGAAAAAAACAAAGACACATTTAAAGGATGGTACTATAAGTGGTATGACAGCACAGGAGCTTAAATTTATTAATCTTATAGCTAAAGGCTTTTCAGGTGTCAGCGCTTATCGGCAAGCTTACCCAGGCAAAGCAAAACTCAAGTATGAAACTATAAGATTCAATGCTTCTAAATTACTAACGGATTCAAACATAGCTCAAGAGATAGAAACTTCGAAGGCTAGACAGATTAAACTTGCAAGGCTTGCGGAGGATAGAATCGAGGAGCAATTAATCAGGGGTCAAATGAACAAAACGACTGCGGATGTAGCTATGTTTATGTATGAACAAGCCAACGGAAAGGCTACTCAGAAGATAGAATCCAAAGGAGCGTTTGTATCTGTTACGTATGACTTATCAGGTGGACAAGCTGAAAAAATACCAAAAAACATCTTAGACCAATTAACAGATGTACCCCCTCCCTCTACCCCTTGAATTTAGTATCCCCTCTCTATCTATATAATAATAAAAACGACCCTTAGTGTACCTTCGATCCACAGGATTTTGTGTACACAATGTACATAGGTGTGTATACTGATAGTGTGTACACGTAGTGTGTATACTTACATATAAGAAAGGAGTACCCCTGTGAGAGTGAATATCTATATCCGTAAAGAGAATGAAGAACTGTGGAACGGTTTGGCTGATAAGAGTGATTGGGTGAATAGGATGTTAAGACCCTCTGGTAAAAGTGGGCAAACTTTTTCTCCGCCATCTGAGAATAAGGTAGCAGAGCCGCCGAATGCCCGTGTACACACCGTAGAGCCTGAGGATGACGTGACGTACGTGCCTTTTGATGCTTAGTCAGTACGAAGTGCTGTATAATACCGTGGGCGTGCAAGTGAGCGGTCGGACAGTCTATGGATTATAGATGTAGTAGGATTATACGGTTGGTTTTCCACAGCGATTGGCGCTGGTTTAAGCGTTGGGGCGAACGTGGAATGCGGTATTATGATATAGGATGGATATCGTTTAGTAATGAGTGCACTCGCATTCAAAGGAGACAATATGATACAGTTCGAAAAACTTACCAAAGACGATCTGATAACGCTGTGCGTGTCATTTCTCAACCTAATAGCCAAGCAGAACTACGGCAAAGCGTGGACAAGCGACTCCGACAAAGAGGGAAAGTTCCTGCTGGGAATACACTCTCCCGAAGGTGAGATAATCGCTGAAGTGCCAGAGGAGTATAGACATCACTTTGCTGGCTTGATAGAGGTGGATGAGCCAGACGTGCCAGACACCGCACCGATGCCAGCTCCAAGTGAGCCGACTGAGGGTCAGGAAGTACCACCTAGCGGTGAAATGCCCGAGGGGGAGACTGAGGGTGAGAGTCCCCCTGAAGCCACTCAGTTACCTGCCGAGCAGACTCGGGATGAGCTGTTAGAGCCTGAGACGGTAGAAGTAATTACTGAGAAGGTGTGGGCTTGGAGTGAGACACTTTAGATGACTCGCCTGAGAAGGCAGATTCACAAGATGCGAGCGGACCGCCAGAGAAGGAAAGCGGTCCGTTTGCGTGCCAAGCGCCAGAAACTTAAGATGTACCGCCAGAATTATTACACCGTAGGAGATAGTTGGCGGATGTGGCGCAAACAGTGGAAGAAAAAGTCCTTTAAGCAGAAGATCAAAAGATTTGCGTGGACTGTCTGGCTGACCGTGTTGTTTCTCGGACTTGGGGTAGCGATGGTTTATATGGTATTGTACCTACAGAAAATAGACAGCTTTTAAGGGTAAATTAATAGAGAGGATTTAGTATGGCAGACGAGAAGAAAACGCTCGCTCAGAAACGAGCTGAGAGATTAGAAGATGCCCGAAGGCACGATGTAGACAACCCTAGTAAGCCTAAGACTCCGCCCCCTGTCAGAGAGCCACGACCCGAGCCACAGCCGCACGCTGTACCAGAGGACAGTTCAACCAATATGCTGATCCAGCGCTTGATAGCCGAAGTAGACGAACTCAAAGCGATGAAGAACCCTGATTTCACGCCTGAGCAGGCGCTTCAGTACACCGCCGACAACGTAGGCAAACCGACCGTAGGACGCAACGGCATTCAAGGCAAGATGTTCAAATACCCGATTGAGCCGAGCGCTTACCCTAACCCGTTAGACAGATTGTACGACCTGCCCGAATTGAAACGGCACGGTCTGAGAGACAACTATTTCTTTGACTGGGAGGTAGAGGGCGTAGAGTACGAGAAATACGGCGTGACTTACGCTGAACCCCGTTTTACTGTCAGATTATTCCGCAGGCTGTTTGATGAGAATGACCAGCCGAACGGCAAGATGGCGCTGATTAACCGCCAGATCCAGCACGAGGATGAAGTGGTAGCCCGAGCCGCCGCTGACAAACTCGGTATGACTGAGGAATTCCACAGTTTCGAGGATATGATGAATGAGATGCGCTTCCAGCGTATCAAGGACTGGCTCTTGGAACTGTTTATGCCAGCGAAGGTAACGCACCACAACCATATGCCGACCCAGCAAGTGATCGCAGGCAAGGTGGTAGAAGTGTTTGACACCGAAGCCTTAGTAGACGGCTCGTCAGGTAAGGACAAAGCCCAAGCGATTAGCCAGCAAGTCCGTTTCTAGGAAGGGACTATGGCTGATGTCTTTGAAGCGGTCAATCTTACAGATGTCACCGATAGGGTGGATGTTGTTCCGAACGTCCAGAACTACACTCCGCACGCCAAACAAGCCGAAGCCCATAAAGCCTTCTTAGTAGATGGCTATAAGCGTGGCACGCTGTTTTGGGGCAGGCAGGTAGGCAAGTCCCTGTGGAGCGTGAAGCATCTGGAGATTGCCGCTACGATGAAGCAGGGGCAGTACTTCATAGTCTTTAACACCCACAAGCACGCTAAAGATGTTATGTGGAGACAATACTTGCACGTCATTCCTAAGGAGCTGATAGCGCACGCTGACAGTACCAACTTGGTTATCACATTCCACTATCTGAAGGGAGCATTCTATATCCCTGGGGCTGGCTGGCAAGCCGTGATACACGACCAATCCAAACCGCCTTCAACCATTCAATTACTGGGGTCGGATTTCGCACTAGACCATACAGGACGCAAGGCAGAAGGCATAATCTTTGATGAGTACCAAGACCAAGACCCCCAAAACTGGGAGACTGTTTACCGTCATTACTTCACCACTACGAAGGGCTGGGCGTGCTTTATGGGTACGGCTCGAGGTTTTAACCATTGGTATGATCGTTTGGAGTTCTCGAAGGAGCGCTACCGCAGGACGCTGGAGGAAGGAGCGAAAAAGACGTGGTTCTATTTGGAAGCAACTTGGAGGGATAATCCCATCATTGATGCGGAGTATATAGCGGAGCAGAGAGCGGAAGCTGAGGAAACAGGACAGCTCGACACGTTCTTACAAGAAGTAGAACTTCAGTTCAGAAGCATTGCAGGCTCGGTCTATCCGATGTTTGATAGGAAGGTTCACGTCATTTCACCGAATGACAAGCGTATACCGTATGGCGAAGGCACGCTGTATTGGACGTGGGACTTCGGCTGGGCGGAAGGACACCCGACCGCTTGCAATATGGTATGGATAGATAATCAAGGACATTGGTTTATCACTGATGAGATCCACGGTTATAGAATGCCTTTGCAGGAGATAACTGAAGCCATACGGGTCAAGTCAGGCGAACATAAGATTACAGGTATCGTTGCCGACCAGTCCCGACCAGACTTGATTGATGCGGCGAAGAACGAGGGCAAAGGATTGCCTATATTCGCTGGACCGAAAGGACCAGGCTCGAAAGTTTCAGGTATTACTCTACTAGGCACGAAACTGATGCCGAAGCAACAGCTGATAGGTGCTCCTGAGCCTGAGATATACGTGACTGCTAATTGCCGTAAGACTATCTTTCAGCTGGAAAACTACCGTTACCGAGAGGTTAAGAAGGACCGACCGATCAATGAAGAACCTGTCAAAATGCACGATGACCATCCAGACGGATTGCGTTATTTAGCCTTATACTTGAAGTATGGACTGGTGAAGCAAGACGGACCTGATCCGCCGAAACCCAAGTTTAATAAATATGGCTTACTAGGGTAAAATGAAAACAAGGAAACATTATGGCTACACAAACCGACAGCAAAGACTTCAAAGCAGAGAAATTAGGTGATTTTGAGAGACAACTGTTCCGAGCGTGGCGTGAAGATGTGGATGCTCACGATGAAGCCATAGCCAACTTTGATGCTTATGAAGCGATGAATATGGGGCTGACATATGACTTGATTTCAAAGACCACTGATAATGGACTAACGGATAACACTACGGCTACGATTTATCTTGAACGAGCCGCACGGGTAGCAGGACAACTGCCTGAAGGTGAAGTCCAAGCCTTCGGTAAGAAGGACACAGGCAAAGCGCTGTTTATGGAGATGATACGCCAGAAATGGATATATCCGAACGCCAATGCCCAGCGACCATTCCAGACCAAGATGTACCTCTGGCAGTATGGTTCGAGTATGTACGGTTATATGCCGATGCATTATGACTTGAATGTGACTCCTCAGGGATATTTCGGACCTGACTGCTGGCTGTGGAATCCGAGACTGTTTATCCCTCAGAACGGCTTTATTACGGTGGCAGAGATGGATTACGTACACGCACTGGCTTATAAGAGTCCGACATTCTTTGAAGATTTAACGGATGATAAGGATTCTAACTTCGATACTGGTAAAATAAAGGAGTTACTACCAAGATTAAAAGAAGGCACGGTCAATCCTGATGACAAACGTGAGAATCCAAATCTACCAAACAAGCAGTCCAAACGTCAGATACTTGTTGCAACTCGGTACGAAGCTGGGAAGGATGGACGCTGGATCACATTCCTACCTGAATACGGGTACGCCGTCATACGAGACATTAAGAACCCACACAAGAACGGGAAGATACCTTTCGTCATCAAGCCCTGCATACCATCCTTTGACACTTTCTACTGCGTGGGTGACTTTCAGCGCTCAATGCCGATGCAAAACGCAAATGACGGCTTGGACAACTTCTACTTTCAAGGTATCAAACGAGCGCTCTATCCGCCGACCGTGGGGAACGCTCAAACGATTATTAAGCACACTTTCTCACAAGACCCTGCGTCTCTTTGGTTAGTAAACGGCAATGTTAATGACGTGAAGATTTTAGAAGGCTCTACCGCTGGACTGAGTACCTATCAGGCAGCTAAAGGTATGGCTAAGGGCGCATTACAGTCTATCGCTGGTACGACCGATACACGCTCAAATGCTGAGAATGCATCTGACCCAGGCTTCGGCAAAACGCCTGAAGCGCTTAAGATGATTTCAGCCCGTGAGTCTACCAGAGACAACCAAGACCGAGAACTGCTAGAACAGGCAATGGTAGAACTGTTGGACGGTATGATGAGCATTATCCCGACTATCAAGAACAAGATACCGCTGGATATCTTTGCCGAGGAGATAGGCGAGATTTACCGAGCTGGACACGAGGATATACAGGATATCTTCAAGAACGCCAAATCTACGGGACTTGCCACCTTGCGTAAGTCTGAAAGCGGTGAGCAAGCTAGACTGAAGATAGATCCGACCAAACTTGCTAATATGGAATTCAGGTTTGAACTTAAGCCGAACTCGACTGCTAAAAAGACCAAAGAGGAACAACTACAGGCGATGCTTGATTATCTTGGCTTTATCGGTAAGATGCCGAATGCACTTCAGCAGTATCAAGATGTCGCTGGTAAGATACCAGACTGGCAAAGAATCTCCGCTAAGTATGGCGAGCTTGCCAATATTGATGATTTGCACGAAATGTTTATGGACGCACCACCACCAGAGAAACCACCTGAAGGTGCAGGAGCAGGCGGTGGTATTCCACCAGAAGCGTTGGCACAAGCCGCCGCAACGCCACCTGAAGCTTTGGCTATGGGCGCTATGAACCCACAAGTGCCACCTATGCCGCCTGAACAACCTCCAGCTATGGCTGGACCTGCGTCCGTAGCACCACCTATGGGGCAAGCACCGATGCACCCTGTCATTCAAGCTACGCTTGAGGAATTCGCAAGGAGACAAGGATGAGAAGCAATTCAGTCATCAGTGATCCGCAACCTTTTAACTTCGAGCCACCTCAGCCCGTAAAGAAGAAAGAACCCGACAATGACTTTGAACAACTGGCAAATAGCAAGGATTATCCTCAGATTATGGAGTACCTTGCTAATCGAATCGCTTTTCACCAGCGTTTTCTACCTGATGGAACTCCCATCGAGAATGCGAAGCAGGATGAACAGATTAAAGCGTGGAATGTAGCCTGCGAGGTGATAGCGGAGTTTAAGATGCTTCAGGACACCTTTAAAAACTTTAAACGTGAAAGGAGTTAGTATGCCATTCAAATCGAACAAACAGCGCAAGTACTTGTACGCTAACAAGCCGAGCGTTGCACGTAAATTCTCCAAGCATAAGAAATGAACCGCTACAATTACCGTGATGACAAGGTAGACAAGTGGTTTGAGTGGAAAGGCGTGAAACCGCCTGAGCGTATTGCTCATATGACCGAAGAAGAACTTGAGGAGAAACTTCGGCAGAACTATGCTGACCATAAATGCAATTGGTATCAAGTCGGTCCTGATATCGAGTGCGATGCCAGCCCTCACTATACCCACGGCAAACGTATCGGACCTGACCTACGCTTGGACGGTGTAGACAAGCAAGGCAGACCTATCCTTGTCAAATGGGGTCCGATTCTGCGGAGTAGTGTATAATTCGAATTAGTGATGTCCTACTTAATGGATAGCGTGAACGCCCTACGGAATGGTGCGAGAGGAATAAGATGGCGAACTTAGACGAATTAGATCCAACCTTAGATCCAGTAGTCCGAGCCGCTATGATTAGCCAGCCTACAGACACGGAAGAAGAAAAATCTACGAAGTCTTTGGATAATCCAGCGGAAGAACCTGCAGATGAAAAAGAAGCGGAGAAAGCCGACAAACCTGAAAAGGAAGCCGAAGATACTCCCGATGAGCCGAAAGACCCACCTGAGAAAGATGAGGGTCCAGAGACGAAGGATGCTGATAAACAGCCTGAAGCCGAAAAGCCTAAGACTGAGGAGAAAGCACCTGAGGAACAGCCTCGTAAGACCAGACGGGAAAAACGTGCTGAACGCAAAGCTTTTTTGGAATCCGTCCGCAGAGAGCAGGAAGAAGCTAAACCCCGAGAACAGCGTTACAAGACCGATCCTGACTACAAACCGTTAGAATTTGAATCCAAAGACTACGATTTGAAAGAGTTAGAGGAAGATAGAAGTAAGTACGGGCAAAATGAATTTGCCAAAGGCGCTCAAACTGCCTCAGAAACCGAGAAATGGTATGCTGAGCAGGATAAATTCTGGCAGGCAACCGAATATGAAAGTAAGTTGCTCGAGAAAGACCCTGAATTTGCCTTTATGGACGAATCTCATCCTGAAACCTTCGATGAAGATCGGACTGCTGACTTGAATGAAGCTTTTCTGGCGTTCGTAGGGTTTGACCCCGAGAAAAAGACCGTCTATCGGACAGATATCTCATTTGAGAGGTTTGCCCGTTATGAGATGGAGCGCATCAAGCGCTGGGCTGAAGAACTGAGCGATGAGTCAGAGCAGAATTTAACCGAACAGAAGTCCCAATCCGCCGTTAGACCGAGCGGTACACCTAAGAAAAGTCTGGGCGTGTTAAAACCAGGCGATATCTCAAAGATGACCGATGAAGAATACGAGAAGAATCGTGACGAGATAAACCGCCAAATCCTATCCGCACTTTAGCGTAAAAACGCACCATTAAAATAAGGAGCTAATATGGCTTACTCAGAAGTCTCTATTACGCCAACCACTGCGGCGAAAATGATCGCTGAACAGTGGACCCGTGATATAGAGAAACCCTTTTATAATGCCCTGTTCTTTCAGGATGCCGTCACAAAGCGTACTGAACTGTCCAGCGGTGGTACGAAACTTAACATTCCATTCCTAAGTTCGTATAACGCACGTGACAAGGTGGCTGGTACGCCCGTTGTCTACGATGCCAATGTTGAAACCGAGATCGAACTCACGATTAACAAGCACAAGTACTTAGCCTTCATTCTTGAGGATATTACTAAGATTCAAGCTAACTACAACCTGCAAGAGTTGTATCGTGGTGCTCAGAAAGAAGCGATTGCCCGAGCAATTGATACGGACATCGGCGCACTACACGCCTCAGCTGGTACGAACGTAGCTGGTGGCGCAACCGTGGATGACGCAGATATCCTTGCCGTGGTAGCCGCTCTCGACCTTGCCAATGTACCTCAGACAGACCGAGCAGGTATTGTCGGTGCAAAGACAATGGGTGACTTGCGTGCTGTGAACAAGTATGCCGCTTACGACCAGACAGGTAAGACTGGTACGGCAGTAAGTGACAATCCGAACGTACCAATGGTTTATGGTATGGACCTTTATATGTCCAACAACGTAGCCGCAGATACCGTGACGCACAATCTGTTCTTCCATAAATCAGCAATCTCATTGGCGCTTCAGCTGAAGCCAACCTATAAGATGGAAGATAGCGTTGATGTTATCGGACTCAAGACCGTTCTGCACACCATTTATGGCGTTGCAGTCGAGCGTTCAGCCGCATTGGTTGATCTTGAGCGAACTGTTTAATACTAGATAAGGAGAATATTATGGCTGATGCACCAACTAAACAGAGTGTCTTGGACAAGCTGAACAAGCAGGCTGGTCGCAGGAACTACTTTGAAGCCCGTGAGGTGGAGACACAGGGTGAAGGAACAGTCACGCAGATTATATCTGGCGGTGGCTCACTCGTCCTCCAAGCCAACGGTACAGGCGAAGAAGTCTGGAAGAAACTCGATGGTCAAACCACAGGTGTTGTGGATGACGGTGAGAATCCGAAGGATTCAGTTGAGGACGATGCGGAATACTTTACCCCTGATGGTAACGTAGCCTTTCCGACTCAACCTGAAGCGATTGAAGATACGGTAACTCCAACAGAGGTGAACCCTGCTGAGGAAGCTACTGTCTTTGAAAATCAGACTGCGGATGTAACACCTAATCAGATGTCTGCACCTGAGCCTTCGCACGGACCTGCTGAAGCTCCTGCTCCAGAACCAACCGTTCAAACAGCTAAGACTACTAACGGTAAATAGCAGTCTTAGGGCGCAAAAGGGACAGTATAACGCTGTCCTTTTTGTTTTGTAGTATGATGTAGGTATGTTACAGATGGAAATGACACGAATTCAGCCATTACGGGATTTGATGGTGATTGTGCTTGATGAACCGAGGAAAACGACTGCTTCAGGTATCTTTATGGCTAAGGCGTGGGAAGATGCCGTCAATACGGCGCATATCGTGGCGGTTGGACCTGATGTCAAACAATGTCGGATAGGCGAGCATATTCTGATTAATCCGTATGCTTACATAGACCTTACGGGTATCTCTGAGAAACTTATTAAAGAAGGTGATGTACTCGGTTATGTCAGATGAATTCGTACCAGATGAAACCAAAGAAGGCAAACTTGTAAGTAAACCTGTCGAATATCTTCGCAAGAAACCATTCGTCAAGGATCTGATGGAACAGAGTATCGGTTATCTGACAGACCAATCAGGCAGGCATCTTATCAAACTGGAATGGCATTTGAATGAAGTAGCTCAGCGTGACCACGTTTTTAAGCTGACTATTGATGAGAAAGAGGTATACTTAGACTTAGAGGAATTGACCTTTTATACCAGAGTTATGTTTGAGAAAAAAGGAAAATAAATGGCTAATAAAATCACAGTTTACAGAGGTGTCACTTATCCCGTAACTTACCAGCATCAAGATACGGAAGGTTCGGCAGTCTCGCTCGTGGGTGCAACCTTATATTTCACCGTTAAAGAGGAAGAATGGGATAGTGATGCGCCTGATGCTTCAGCTTTGATTAAGAAAACTATTACCTCTCATACCGATGCGGCTGGGGGCATATCTAATTTTACTCTGACTGATGCTGATACCTATCTTGAGCCAGGCACGTATTACTTTGATGTTGTGATAGATGTCGGGGGAGCGGCAGAGCCACCTTCACTTTTAGGACAATTTGTCGTTAAAGCGAAAGTGACGAACCGCAATGTCTGAGAATATCTTAATGACTGGAGTTACTTCGCAAGCGCCTATTGAGATGATAGGCTATGAGGGACTTACGCAAGAAATCGTAATGACAGGACAGGTTGCCAGTAAAGGCGATACAGGCGCAACAGGTCCAGAAGGTCCAGCAGGTGCGACAGGTCCAGCTGGTCCAATCGGTCCGACAGGCAATACGGGCGCTCAGGGAGAACAAGGTCCGCAAGGTATTCAAGGTGCGCCTGGAGTTGATGGCGCTAATGAGTGGGGTGAACTTGGCGGTGATATATCGGATCAAACTGATTTGTGGGCTATCTTACAAGCCAAACAGAGCAAGACTACTTCTACGGTTGGAACAACGGGTGACTATGTAACTGATGGCACGGCTGATAATGTACAGTTGCAAGCCGCTTTGGATGCCGTTCACGCTAGCGGTGGCGGTGTGGTCGAAATAGTGACTGAACTGACTATTGCTTCGATGATTACGCTTTACCCCGATGTCGTACTAATAGGACACGGCGATGGCACGACTATCTCTATATCCAGCGGTTTTGCCAGCGGTGTTGCCTTCAGAGAGAATTCAGGAGCGGCTAATTATCTGACTCTGCACAATCTGAAGATAGACTTGTCAGCTAAGACAGATGTTGGCGGTATACACATTTATCAAGGGAACTTTGTCTGGCTCAGGGATATCCACGTCACAGGACAAGGTTATACCAGTGCTTCCAAGTGGGCTACACGGATAGGCAATTATACCAGCGGTTCGCCTGCAGGCACAGCTTCACACGGCGCTTTGATTGAAAATCTGCGGATTACCAACTGTAACTGCGGTACGTTCGAACAGCTTCTATTCGTGAATCAGCAGGATGCTCGTATTCTTAACCCGTACTTTGAGAACAACACGAACAGTTTGGCATATGAGCTGATGCTGTATATCAATAACAAGAACGTAGTCGTGGAGTTTCCGCACTTCGAGACACCTTCAGCGCACTCTATCGGTATGATGGAGAGCGATGGCATCATTATTACGGGAATCACGGCTACGTATGATGAAGATTTCAAACTGGTAACGATTATCAATACGACTAATGTTATCATCAGCGGTATTCAGGGACGCAACACGACTAGTACGCCAGCACAGCCTGTCATAGACTTCTTCGACAGAGCGCTCGGACCAGACGGTTTTACGCAGATCGTTGATGATACCAATAAGGTACAGATAACTAATGCCAATATCTATGGCTGGAAGTTCTTTGCATCCTGTCAGATAGCAGGTACGGTGCTTGGTTCAGACTATACGATGAATCAGACTTATGTTACTTTCTCCAATATCACTATAGAAGCAATGACCTCAGCGCCGTTCATTCTCGGCGTGGATAAGACTGAGAATCACTTGCACGACTGGGACTTTGAGAATATCAGAGTCTTATCCTATACAGGCAGTAATGTCGGAGCGTGGCAATTGCGTGGTTATACGACTACTCCAACTCAAGTCTATGGCTTCAGAATTCGCAATTCTTTCGTACAAGCTTCCTCGGCTGGCGCTAATGCGGCGGTACGTTCCATAGGTATGACTGTCCAAGTTGTAGAAAACCTGCGTACGGCTGGCACATTTACGTCTTACGGCATTTTGTCCAGTGTGACAGGCGGTATCTTCGAACAAATCCGCAATCATACGGTCGGCACGACTGCGCCTGTGGTCGGGGATGATCTGGCGGATGGTTTCGGTATCGGCTCACGCTGGTACGATACGACTAACGATGTCGAGTACATCTGTTTGGATGGGGCGAGTGGAGCGGCAGTCTGGAAAGTCACTAGTACTATCGGCAAACGGGTAGTAGCGCTAACGGACGGGGCTACGATTACGCCGAATGCAGATACGACAGATATCGGCACGGTAACGCTCGGTGGCAACCGCACGATGGCGGCTCCGACTGGTACACCTACTGGCGGACAACAGATACAGTTCAGAGTCAAGCAGGACGGTACAGGCACACGCACGCTGGCGTGGAATGCCATTTACCGTTTTGGCACGGATGTCACTCAGCCAGTCCTTACCACTACGCCAGCCAAGACTGATTATATTGGCTTCCAGTATAATCTGGCTGATACTAAATGGGATTGTTTGGCTGTAGCCCGAGGATATTAAGGAGAATGATATGGAAAAGAAACGAAAGAATACAGTATTAAAGGTAGATAATGGTAAGCACGGGGTAGAAGGAGGATTTAAATAATGGCTAAATACGCAAATGATCTGGTAATGGATGCCGCATTGGACAAGGTAGCAACCAGTACGATACTGACGGTCTGTTCGACTCAGCCGACTACTCGGACAGAAGCGATTACGACTTATAAGCTGGCTGATGTGGTAGTAGACTCAGGTGACTTTACAAAGGCGAACGGTGATATCTCAGGACGCAAACTGACCGTGGCTATCCAATCCAGCGTACCGATAGATACCTCTGGTACGGCTCTGCACGTGGCTTTGTGCGATGGAACGGATCTACTGTATGTAACAACGTGTACTTCACAAGCTTTGGTAAGTGGTAATACTGTGACTGTGCCAGCTTGGGATATTGAGATAGCAGACCCGAGTTAAGGAGAATAGGATGAGTTATGGCGAACCGTTACTGGGTAGGTGGAAATGCCACTTGGGATAGTACAGCAGGCACGAAGTGGGCTACTTCTTCGGGCGGTGCTGGTGGTGCGGCAGTTCCGACAGCGGCAGATGACGTATTCCTAGATAATGGTACGGGTACAGGTAACGTAACTCTCTCCAGTACTTCAGTCTGTCGTTCGCTTAACTGTACAGGCTATGTAGGTATACTGACACACCCTGCGGCTACTGCTTTCAATATCGGTGATGCTACGGCTGGAGCAGGCAATATCGCTCTCAAACTGAGCGCTGGTATGACTTATACCAAAGGTAATAACCTTAGCTCATCTATAAACTATATATCTTCCTCAACGACTCAACAGACAGTAGATTATGCTGGTAAGACAGGTGGTAATCTAACTTTTAATGGAACTGGTGGTTCTTGGATTCTGACATCGGACTTTATGGAAGCCAGTGTGAGTTGTGCCTTCACCGTATCATATGGCACGTTTAATGCTGGTGGATTTAATGTAACAGTTGGCATTATAACTTCTACAGGTACGAATGCACGTAGTATCGTGATGGGTACAGGTCAGTGGACGGTAACTGCTACCAATGCGACCGTTTATAATGTTGCTAGTTCTGGTATGACATTTGTTCGAGGTACTCTGCCGATAAACTTCAATAATGTTGGTTCTACAGGTACGAGGACAATAACGCATACTAATACGGGTGAGACTTCTTGCCCGTCTATTTTGATTTCAGCTGGAACAGATACGGTAAATCTGTCTACAGGACGATTTAACAATGTAGATTTCACAGGTTTCTCTGGTATCTTAGGTACGGCTTTATTCCTTGTATGGGGTAGTCTTACTTTTAGTGCAGGTATGACGAATACTGCTACTACCAATGTATTGACGATGTGTGCGACTTCAGGTTCTAAGACGGTGACATTTAATGGCACGACTTTAAACCGTCCGCTGACTTTTGGAGAGAATGCTTCGACTGCTGACTGGACATTGCAGGATGCTGTGATTTTAGATACCGCTCGTACATTGGGATTGGCTCACGGAACTTTGAATGCTAATAATAAGAATGTTACGGCTGGAGCATTCAGCAGTGCCAGTACTAATACCAGAATACTTAATATGGGAACTGGTACGTGGACATTGACAGGTACGGGAACAATATGGAATACCAGTACATTTACTAACTTGACGATTAATGAACAGAGTTCAACTATAGTCTTGAGCAATACAAGCGCTTCAACTAAGACTTTTAGTACAAATCAGCATACGCAGAACTATCCGTCTATTGTCTTTGCTGGCGGTACAGGAGCGTTCATTATGGGTGCAAGCTCATATTATAACTGGTCGAATACTGGTTCTCCTATGACTATTCAGCTTGGTATCGGTACGACTACTATAAGAGGTAGTTTCTTAGTACAGGGTACGGCAAGTAATTTGGTAAATCTTAACTCTAGCACTGATGGTTCACAGCGTACGTTATCTAAGGCTTCTGGTGTGGTACGGGTTGATTATCTTTCTATCAAAGATATAGCCGCTACAGGCGGAGCTACGTGGTATGCAGGTCCGCACAGTATTAATGTCTCTAATAATACAGGTTGGATCTTCGGTTACGGAGTGTCGTATTCCTATCAAGTACTCAGCAGTCTGCCATCGAATGAAGCACAGCTAGCGAATGCTTTTGATCTTACGGATTATAGTGAAGCTCTGGCTGATGATACCAGTTATGCCGATTCGACAGGTAATAATAACTATAATGCTTTTGTATTCTCTAAGGCACATACAGATAATACAACACCTATCTCTGTTCGCTGGAAAGGCAAGACAGATTTAAGTCCTGCCAGTTCGCCTGTAATAATGCAAATTTACAACTATACGACCGCTACGTGGATGCCTGCCGACTCTGACAACACCACGCCTGCTGGAACGGAGTTCGAACTGCTTGCCAGCGTACCAGTCAGTCCAGGCAATTATTATGGTTCATCTAATGAAGTAACCGTACGGGTTTATCAGGAGAATACGTAATGGCTAACACCACAGTAAATAATGCAGTTTCTTCTGGTCTTGCTAATCTAGGCGGTGTATGGGGTCCGTTTTGGGTTGATACTCTTATAGGTGTTGTCGTATTTCAAGATAGTGGTAATGACTTATCGTATGCCAGAACTATTAATGGTGGAACTAGCTGGGCAACAACAGTTATTCACGTAGGTACGATGAATGATTTAGCTTGTTGGTTTGACAAAGAAACACCAGGAGATACGGGTAATCTTCTGCATATAGCTTGGATAGATCAGGCTAATACTGATGCTTTATATCAAACACTTAATATAGCTACTAATACGCTTGGAACACGCAGAACGATAGACAATACTTTTACCAGTTCAGCTACTGCCGCTGAAAACTTTATATCAATTACAAAGACAAGAAATGGTAATCTGTTAGTTAATTATCGGTTACGAAATAATGAGATAGAAACATATCGTTCCATAGATGCAGGTGTGACGTGGACAGACAGGACGGATGCTTGGGAAACGGTAGCTGACTATGAGTTAAATTTTCTCTATCCTGCTAATACGGGAGACGATGCTGATGCTATTTCAATATATTTTAAGAGATCCACAGCTGAACTTTCGATAAAAATGTATGATGACTCAGCAAATACTTGGACAAAAACAGCGTGGTTCACTACTGCCTCTACTCCTACTGCAACTGTAATACGGCAGACATTCGATGCGGCTATCAGACATAGTGACAATCATCTTTTAGTAGCTATCCACAATTTTCAAGATGATCCGACCGATGATCTTTTAATATACGATATCAATCCTAACAGCATAGCTTCTCCGACTATTACTGCTAAGACCAGTATTTTCACAAATCAGGCTGAAGCTGGCAATGCAGGAATTATTATAGATCAGAATCTTAATGAATCTGGTAATTATGACGTGTACGTAGCTTATGGTAAATCTACTACTTATACGACAGACACCCTGATTGTTTTTCATAAATCAAGTGATGGTATGACTTCTTGGGGTTCTGAACAGGCTTATAGTCAAACAGGAGCTAATATAAGGATGATTGGTCGTAGCCATACTATAAGTCCGACAGGCGGACGGATTCAGTGGGCATACAATGAAGCTACTCTAAACGATATCCTTGTAAATCTTGTTAATGATGTAATTGTTCCTGCGGCTGGAGGAGCAACGAGTACGATACATCCTCATACGGTTGATAATGTCGCATTAGACCAGTACCCTAAGTATTCATATGAAAGTGCACACGGGTTGGCAATTAATGATACTGCTCGATTTAATAGTTTTACTACACAGAACTATCTGGATTCGCAAGCAGATGATTCCGTATATACGAACAATCAAGGTATAGGTGAATTCAATATTTTTGTTTTTAAATACAAGAATTCCAATAATACGGATATGATAGACCTCGAATGGAATGGCAAGTCTACGAAAGCTCCAAGTACGTTTCCAGTTTATTTGCAGATTTGGAATAACACTGATGCTGTGTGGGAGACAGTAACTTCTAATAATTCTGCCTCAGCAAGCACAGATTTTACGCTGACAGGTACTATTACTTCAAACTTATCTAAATACTATAAGACTGGCAATGAAGTGACAGCTCGTGTTTATCAGGAGAACTACTAATGGCACGTATATGGTCATCTGGCTTTGAGATAAATAGTGTAGGTACTGCTGAATGGGACGGACCAGTTAATTCTAGTCCAACAACTCAAGGTACTGTAGTCAGGTCAGGTAGTGTTGCTTTACAGATTACCAGTCTTACTTCTACGAATGTTAAAGGTATATATAAACATTATCGTAGTTCTGAAGGTCCTGGGGAATATTACTTTAGGTTTTATTTTAGATATACTACAGCTCCAAGTGTAGAAAGTAGTATTTTTGTTCTTAATGATTCTTCTGTTGCTGGTACACCTACTGCATATATAACTATCAGTAGTTCTGGACAACTTCGTCTTTATGATGAAGATGGTGTGATAGGTTCTGCTTCATCTGCGCTTTCTGCTGGTACGTGGTATCGGGTAGAGATGCATATAAACACAACTCTTGTGGCAGGTTCTCAGGTTGTTGAAGCTCGTATAGATGGAGTTGATTTTGCCACATCCTCCTCACGAAATATTATTAGTACGAATGATCTTCTTTCTCTACATCTTGGGGGCAACCTTAATGGTGAATCAAATGCTAGCGGTAACTGGTATTTTGATGATGTCGCTATTAATGATATTACTGGTTCATTCCAGAATAGTTATCCAGGTGAAGGTTCTATCATACATCTTCGTCCTATCGGAGCTGGTGATAACAGTGCTTGGGATGAAGGAACGAGTACGGGAGCAGATTCTTGGCAAGCCGTGGATGAAGTAACTCCTGATGACGTTACTACCTATATTCGAGAAAGTACGGCTACGGGAGAAATATCAGATTTTACACTTTCTGCTCTAACAGGAATGATTCCAGAAAATTTAATAACGCTGATACAGTCTGGCGTTCGTTTTGCTGGTACGGCAAGCGGTACGCAGGCATTTAAAGTAAGAGTAAAAGCTGTATCTGGTGGTACGGTAGAATCTTCGTCAGATATAGTTACATCCTCTGCCAGCTATACTACGAATGCAGTTGCTAGCCCTAAACTTTATCCTCTAACTCTATATGATTTACCTGGGGCATCCACGACTAAATTAACTTATAATGACCTTCTTACTGCACAGATCGGCGTTGAACATACGATAGACAACGGTACGAATGCCGTAACCGTATCTACACTCTGGTTATTAGTAGAATACGCTGTCTCTACTGCATCTCCTGAAACATTGTCTACAGATTTTATGAGTATGGAGTTTAGCGGTGAAGCGACTCTGGTAGTAGCTGATGCTTCTCACTCCCATACTTCAGACGGCGTAATTGTCAAAGCGCCTGTAACCTTTACGTTGTCTACTGATTTGATAGAGTACATCTTTGAAGTCATTCTGGTAATGAATGATGCTTCACACAGCCACTTGGCAGATAATGTAACCGTCACTCAGAACACAACGCTGACTGTAAGCGACACTTTGCACGCTCATACCGTAGACAGTACGGTTATGGTAATGGACACGCTCTTGCTCGTACAAGAGACGCTACACGCTCACACTGCAGATGATACTGTCCTAACTGTAACCTCGTTAGTCAATGCGGCTAAATACTTCCCGTTCTTTGGATAAGTGATGGTGTTATACTAAGTAAAAGAAGGAAAAAACATATGGCACTCACCGTAGCAAACGCAGACCAATATACAAAACCTTTGGTAGTCGGACCAAGTTATTCAACTCCAGGTAGTTTGCAAGGTGGCAATGTACCTTTGCAGACTTCATATAATCCGCAGACTACAATGCCGAGCGGTGGAAACGTAATGGGAGCAATGACTACTACACCGTCTGTCCCTGTTGGACCGACTGCGGCTGAAATAGCTGAGAGCAACCGTATCTCTCAAGGACGTGAGCAAGCAGGCTTACGGGCAAGAGGTTATGAGACGGGCGGACGTACTTCTCTGACTGATATAGCCAATGAGTTCCGTACTAGAAATATGGGTGCTGTTAATACGCTTCGTTCAGGGCAAGAAGATATCAATACGGCACGAGCCAACAATGCTTTGAACTTACGCCGTACGATGGCAGGTATTGCCAGCGGAGTCAGGCAAGGCTTAAAGTCAGGCGGAGTCAATCTGGCTAATATGAATGCGCTAGACTCAGGAGCATCCGAAGCGATGGCTCGGGCGTATGCTCGTGCAGGTAATCAACAGGCAGGCTCGGCAAGCAATGAAGCTCAGTTGGCTACCAATCAGCTTAATACGACTCAGGAGAACCTTAACCGTACCCGTCAGCAGAACCTTGAGGAACTTAAGACGTGGCGTGGCACTGAGACAGCTCGGGTATCGAATGATCTATGGGATAAACTGGCTACTCTGGAAGCTGATGCTCGGGCAGGCGGTTATGGTGGAGTGGTAGATATGGGCGTACGTGACAGGTTGATTGCGGAAGCCGCCGCTCAATTAGATGCGATTGATTCTCGGACTCAGCAAGAACTTGGCTCTATTCGTGGTCTGACACCAGAGGAAGTCCAAGCCCGAGCAATGCAGATGGAGCAGGCAGGCACGGAGATTGTTAATCCGTTCGCTATCGAAGGTCCACAGGGCGGAGCATTCGGTGAGCAAGTCCCCGTAGTCGGCGGACCTCCTATTGGACAACTGACTCCTGGTCCTCGTCCCCGAGATGAACAAAACCCACTATTTTAGAAAGGATTAGGCGTGGCGACATTTACACCGCCTAAGAAAAAGAAAGAAACTTGGGAACTCTCAGGTCCGCTTCAAGTCAAGCCTATTTCTCAGCCTGCTATCCGAGTTGAAGCACCTCGTCCAGCACCGACAGTCCAGCCTCAAACGATGGTAGCACCTCGTCCTGCTCAGTCCATACGGGTAGGCAATACGTACGTTGGTCCGAGTGAAGAAAGCTTTACAGCTCCAAGTTATACAGCACCTAAGCCACGTCAGAGTTTTTGGAATAAAGCCCGTGATATCTTGGATGCCAACACACAGGCAGATCAGTATAGACGGCAGATAGCAGGCAGGCAAGCAATAGCTGAGAATCCAGGCAATATCATTTCTAATACGGTCGGATCTGTCCCTCGGATGATTAACACGGCTTCAGCGCAGATACCAGAAATAGTAGCTACAGCTCAAGGTCAGTTAGCGCAAGGCGAGTACGGTAGAGCGTCAGCTGAATATGTGAAAGCGGTTAGGTCTGGTAATAAAGATTACATCAATGCGGCTAAAGAAGGTTTAAACCGAGCCAGCAAGCGTGTCAAAGACATTCAGAACTTCCAAGAAGGCGCACGGCAGGCTTATCAGACGAATAAAGGCGGTCTGTTCAATGCAGGTACATTGTACACTGCTGAAGAAGCCAAGAAAGGTGAAGCCAAGACTGGCGCAAAACGTATCGGTTTAGGTACGGCTGAAGCTCTTTTTGACGTTGGCAGTTTGGGATTGGCAGGGACTAGTGGTAAGGTTGTTGCGAAAGAAGTTGGTAAGCAAGGTTTTAGAAAAGGCGTACAGACAGCTTTAAAGAATGAAGCCAAGACTATCGGCAAGAATGTCATCGCTAATACTTTACAAGGTGCGGCTGGTACGGCTCGAACGGATGCCAGTGCCAAAGATATTGCAAAAGCGGCACTTATCAGTGGTACGGTTGGTACGGTAGCTGATGTCGGTCTGGCAGTCGGTGGCGGTACGGTTGGCAGTAGAGCGGCAAAAGCACTCGGTCCATTGACTGAGCCTGCCAAAGTTGCCAGTAAGAAAGCTTGGAGTGCGGTTGGTGGTAAGAAGATAGAGGATATCATTGAGCAGGGCAACCGTCCGATAAATGATTTGATACCAAGATTACCTAGTTTGGCAAAGAATGAAGGCGGATATATACAAGTCGGACGGACTCCGAAGAACATTCATCCTGACGATCAACGGGTAATGGCTGACTTTGTAGACCAAGTACGGGGCGTAGGCGGTCCGATGACTCCTGAACAACGTATCAATCTTGATATAGAAGCCAATCATATCGCTCAACGTTATGGTATTGAAATGCCGATGAGAAACAAAGGTGCGGCTGAATCGCCTGCCTTTTATGAGAAAGCGTTGGCTAACAACTTTGTTAAACGGCTTGATGTCGAAGGTGGTAAAGCGAAAGCGGCTAAAAAGCCTAGTATCTGGTCTGGACTTGGTGAAGGCGGTGGCAGGAATGCGCCGAGAAACCAAGCTGAAGCGGATGTGATGTTCGGTCCTGAGGGACGGTTCAGTAATGTAGATCCAGCCGTAGTCATCGCTAAGAAGTATGGTGGTGATCCAGTACAGATTCAGAGAGATATTGACAGACTTGGCGTGAATGGAGCGGATGATTTGTACGCTGGTTATGCCGAGAGAAGCAATGCCCGATTAGCAGGAGAACTGCCTGAGACTCCTCCACCCAGCCAGATAGCTCTAAACCAAGCTGACCTTGATGCCGCTCGTGCTAGACTTACCTCTCGTACGCCCCAAGTCGAGGTGAATCTAGCCGAGCGGTATGGGGTTAAACAAGACACGGTAGACCGTCTGGTACGGGACTACGGACGTGAGAGGGCTGAAGGTGCATTACGATATATGGATGAAGCCTCTGGCGCTGGTACGGTTAAGAGTCGTGACGGTTTTGCTGTCGGACAGGCTCAGAAGATGTTTGGCAAAGTAGCACCTCCAGCTGGCAAGGCTCGGGTAATGTCTCCAGAGGAATTCGAAGCGTTGGCTAAGACTGCGCCACCGATGGACACTACGCCTGAAGGTATGGATATCGAACCACCAAGCACTGATGCTAGTGTCCGTCCTGTAGATGTAACGGCTACAGGCAAGCAAGAGAACTTACCGACACAGGTAAAGAACCTGCCTGACCACGCTACCGCTGGTATAGAGCAGATGCCTGCCGTCAAGGTATTCTCTGAGAACTTTGACAATGCCATTGAACAGGCACGCAACGGCTTAGACCAAGATGCTTTGCGTAGGATGCAGGATGAGATAGTAGCCTACCACCGTACAGGAGCTGAGATATCACCTGAATCCAAGCAGTTGTATGACAATATATTCCGTCCTGTCTATGACGCTATGGGACAGACCCGTAGAAGTTCTGGCGGTACTATTCAAGATTATTACCTGCACGAAACCAGAGGTGATTTATCTGGTGAACGGATAGAGACAGGCTATGGCTTCGTTGATACCGTGAACCAAGAGTTCGGCGCTAATATGCACCGTCTGAATAAGATTGACCCTAGTGAGATGACCGACCCACTGACAGCGCTCCAGCAGTACAAGGAACAGTACTTGTTCGACAAGTACCGAGTCCAGCGTGAAGCCGAGCATTACGCTCAACAGGGTTATGCCGACCCGATGTCTTACGTTAAGCAGAAGAACGAGACTGCTCAGAAGCTAGCGGTCAAGGTGGATGATGATGTCGAGAAAGCCTTAGGCAATGGCGAAGATCCAGACACCTTCGTAACTGATACTTCTACCCGTCAGGAACTGCGTGAGAACTTTGAGAAAGCTGGCAATGGCGAGCGTTATGCGATTACCAATGCGCCCAAGACAGGTTATCAGGCTCAGACTACCCGTAATATCTATCGTGATTTGCAGATGGACAACGGGCAGAATGTCTATGACGGCTGGGGTATCAAGCGTTGGGAGGATGCTGAAGCTCAAGGCAATCACATTTATGAGAATATAATGGCAGACGGTATGCCGAACGGTGATACTTTGCGTCAGGCTTTGAAAGACAATTATGCTGGACAGTCTGGCAATGCCATTGATACGGGTGTGGAAGCTCAGCTGATTGAACAGACCGCCCGTAGGATTGAACGGGAGTCCAAAGAGAATGCCGTGCAGTTCGGTGATCCAACGCCTTCATCCTTAGAGTTTGAAAAGCTGGAGCGTGACTTAGCCGCCGAGCAGATACGGCACTTCGCAGAACGGACGGATATACCGAATAAGAGCGCTCAGAAAGTCATAGACCGCATAACTGAATTGGCTTTGTCTGGTGGACGCAGACGCATCTCTACGGCTGAGAAACTAGCCAACCGTGTGACTTCTACGCTTCACTTGGGAGCATTAGGGCTTAATCCGAGTTCAGCCGCTCAGAACCTGACTGAGACTTCTCGGGTAGTTGGTATTTTCGGACCAAAGACTACGGGTATAGCTTTGCAGGATTTGACTACAGGCAAAGTCAATGCCAAAGAGTTGCGTCACAGGTATGGCGTACGTGAGGATGTCATAGAAGAT
>Ga0137424_1000008_pt1 | contig 43357 bp, 76 predicted proteins | sample EasRivERMZT620_2_FD_102317 | JGI IMG/M metagenome (GOLD analysis project Ga0137424, IMG submission 102317) | Soil microbial communities from meander-bound floodplain in the East River, Colorado, USA - East River MetaG ERMZT620_2 | ecosystem: Environmental > Terrestrial > Soil > Floodplain ... | reverse complement strand
TCAGGAGTTGTTCAATCGATACGCTGACAGCGTAGAGGTAATGGCGAATGCAATCGTCGTCACCGACAAGCCCATCCTTCTCGCTAGCGACGGTTCTGTGGCTGGGTCAGTTCCGGACATGCGAGAGTTGGGCTCCACAGGGAGGACTTCGTTCGGGTCCATCTTCAAGGAGGACTACAACCCAGAGCTGCGCGGTGTCCTAGGTCTTCAGGTCTACGACAAGATGCGGCGGTCTGATGGTCAGCAGCGAGGTATGCTTCGGCTGCTCAAGACCCCGATCCTGGCTGCTCGGTGGTACATCGAACCCGCTTCCGTGTCGGAGAAGGACCAGAAGGTTGCCAAGTTCGTCTGGGACAACCTCACTAAGTGGATGACAGTGAGTTGGCCGCAGACGCTCCAGGAGGCTCTCCTCCACCTCGAGTTCGGTTGGTACGCATTCGAGAAGGTGTTCGACTTCAAAGAGGTCGACGGAGAACGTAAGGTCATCTGGAGGAAGTTCGCTCCTCGACACCCTCTCGACTACGACTATTGGAAGTACGACAGCAAGGGTGGACCGACGGCGTGCTACTTCTACACTGGCGAAGACGCCGAGTCGCGACGTATTCCGATCGAGAAGCTACTTGTCTTCACCAATGACAAGGAAGCCGGAAACATGGAGGGTATGTCGATTCTCCGTTCGGGCTACAAGCATTGGTACTACAAGGAGAGTCTGTACAAGATCGACGCGATCCAGAAGGAACGTCATGGCATTGGCATCCCTGTGATCAAGCTTCCGCCTGGCTTCACGGCTACGGACAAGAATCTCGCCGACGAGATGGGTCGCAACCTTCGTACCAACGAGAAGGCCCACGTGGTGTTGCCTCCGAATTGGGACATCATCATGCTGAAGTTGGAAGGCAACCAAGTTGATGCCCTCGAGTCTGCTTCGCATCACGACTTGATGGTTGCTAGGAACATCCTGGCCCACTTCGTCAACGATCAAAGGTCTGACGGATCTGCGATCACAGCGTCCGGAGAAATCTTCGTCAAGTCGGTCCGCTTCGTTGCTGACCAGGTTCGAGATGTCTTCAACAAGTGGGCTATTCCGGAACTGGTCGACTACAACTTCAAGGTCGACGAATACCCGGAACTTCGAGTGCGTCGACTCGGTGACACTGTCGACTGGCGAGTGATCTCGTTTGCCTTGCGTAACTTCATCGGTGCCGGCGTTGTGACCCCCGATGACAAGTTGGAAGAATGGGTCCGCAACGAAATGGATCTTCCGATGCCTGATCCCGCAACGGCTCGTGACGTCTTGACACCTCAGGATGCAGGAGGTGGAGGTGGAGACGTGAACCCGGGTCAGGGTAGGGAAGGGGCGGCGGCTGCTCGCCAGAATGGTGGAGTTGGTATGAAGCCGACAATGCCAAATATCGGTCCGCCTCGACAGTCGAAGGCAGGCAACATGACACGTACTCCTGGCAGCAACGGGAGGGTTGGGAGGGACGTAAGAGGTAAGTAGTACAATTATATCCATGTTACTGGACGGCAACGAGTTGCCTAAGTTATACTTAGCGAAGGAGGGTCGATGGGAACTGGCAATGGGAGACTAAGTTGTTTGGTCGACCTGACCGGTCTCACCCTGTTCGAGAACGACTACTCCCCTGACAACCTCACCTGGTTGCAAGCCCTGCCCCTGGGCGACTACCAGCACCCAAGTTACGGGTCGCTGAAGATCACGCCGGAGAAAGTATCTGGCCTCGTTCGTAGCTTCAAGGACGATGTCCGTGAGACTGCGATCGATGTCGACTACGATCACAAGGCGCACACAGGCAAGGCTGCAGGCTGGGTGAAGGACGCTGAAGCACGTCCCGATGGCCTTTGGCTAGCTGTCTCATGGACAGAAGACGCGTACGCGTCGTTGAAGAAGGGTGAGTACAAGTACTTCAGTTCGGAGTTCCAGGATTCCTGGACTCACCCCAAGACGAAAGCAAAGCATCAGGATGTTCTGTTCGGGGGAGCAATCACCAACCGACCCTTCGTCAAGGACATCCTCCCCATCAACCTCTCGGAGGTACTAGGACATGAAGGAGGAGCGGTGGACGAGGCCTTGAAGGCACTACTTCGCAAGAAGTACAAGCTGGCCGAGGACGCTGACGAAGCGGCCATCCTGACTGCAGTCACTCTCGACGAGCAGCAGGCCGAGGAAGAGTCCGAAGACGAAGAGGAGTCCGAAGAGGAGTCCGACGAGTCGGAGGAAGAGGTCGAGCTGGACGAGGACGAGGATCCCCGGATCAAGCAGCTCATGGATGCCAACAAGGAGCAGGCTAAGCGCCTCGCCATGTTGGAAGCATCCAACAAGCTGTCTGAGACGAAGCGGAAGCTCGCCGAGGTCAACTCGAGCACCAGCAAGCACGCCATCCCGCCGCGAGTTCTGTCAGAGCTCGAGCCGGTGATGCTCGGCATGAGTGCAGGTGATCAGGACAAGCTCCTGAAGGCTCTGTCGACCATGAAGGAGACGGGTCTCGTGACGCTCGGCGAAGTCGGCGGCAACGATCCTGACAACCAGGCTGGCGACGAGTCCAAGCGCCTCTGGGACAGGGTCGAGAAGATCCGTGAGAAGGACAGCGAGCTTTCTGAAGCCGATGCCCTGATGCAGCTCATGGAGCAGGATCCGTCGCTGTACGAGAAGTACCGCTCCGCTTCCTACCTGAAGCCGAAGGGAGAGTAGTATGCCCGGAGCAAACTTCGTCCTTGACAAGGGCTACCAGGCCGCAGCTGCGATCACCAAGTTCCAGTGTGTGAAGTATGGATCTGGGGATCAGCTGGCCACGCCCGTGACCGCGACGAACGATGCAGTTCTGGGTGTGTCCCAGGAGGCAGCGTCCGCGCAAGATGCAACCGACGGTCGGGTCATCGACATTCGGTTGATGGGCATCACGACGGTCGTCGCGCAAGTGGCGATCGCGAGAGGTGCCAAGGTCCGAGCCCACTCGACGGGCAAGGTGACCACACTGGCCGGCACAGCCGGTCTCGTGGAGAATATCGTTGGCATTGCACTGGAGACGGTGACAACCGACGGTGACTGGCTCCACGTACTCCTGACGCCTGGCGTCATCACCAACACGGCCGCTTCCTAGGAGGATCGATGGCAGTCTACGACCCAAGGGGCGGCGGCAATGTTCACATCGACGTTGTCCTCTCCCAGATCAGCATCGCGTACCCGAACAACGGGATGGTTGGTGAAAGCCTCTTCCGTCGGGTAAACGTCAACAAGCAGTCGGACCGTTACTACATCTTCGGCCGAGAGGCTTGGAGCGTCCACCACGGTGGCGACTTCAGGGCTCCGGGAACCGTGGCGAACGAGATCGAGGGCTTGTTGCTCTCGACCGACACGTACTTCGCCCAGGAGCATTCACTCCAGCTCCCGATCACGGACGAAGAGCGTGAGAACGCCGACAGCCCGCTTGCGCCTGACCGTGATGGAACCGAGCTCGTGACCGCCAAGGTTCTCTTGGCTCGCGAGATCGCCATCAAGGACATGGCCACCACCGCGGCGAACTACGAGGCGGCCTACACGGTCACCCTCTCAGGCACGGCGCAGTGGAACGACTACACCAACTCGAACCCGATCGCGGACATCCGTACGGGCTTCCGGACAATCCACGCTGGCCTCTTCATCGAGCCTAACTTGGCAGTCATCCCTTACCAGGTGATGACGCAACTGGAAGACCATCCGGACTTCATCGAGCGGATCAAGTACTCGGAGCGAGGTATCCTGACCTCCGAGATCATCGCTTCGATCCTGGGCATCGAGACCATCATCGTCCCTGGCATGGGCTTCAACAGTGCCAACCCCGGCCAGGCTGTTTCGCTCGGCTACCTGTGGGGCAAGGATGTCATTCTCGCCTACGTGCCGCCGCGAGCTGGTCTCCGGATTCCGGCATACGGGTACGAGTTCAACTGGGGCTACCGAGGCAGCCGTCCCATGGTTGTCGAGCGGTGGCGTGAAGAGCCCAGGAAGTCCGACCTCGTCCGCGTGTCCCGTCGGTACGACTTGAAGTTCGTTGCTCTCGGCGCGACCTCCAAGCAGATCGCCGGATACCTGATCAAGGCCGCAGTGGCCTAGGAGGTCTGATGGCTGTCACAATCAAGTGGCCGTTCGCTGCTCACCAGGTCAAGAGGGTACAGCTTCCAAGCAACGTCGCTGTCTTCTCGGGCGTGGGGACTCCGGTCAACGGAACCTCAGGAACGGGGGTCGGCTTTGCCGGCCCCGGCTCCCTCTACGTCGATGCAACTGTCACAACCACCAAGTTGTACATCAACACGAACACGATGGCTTCGCCGACGTGGATCGCTGTCGGAACTCAGACCTAGGAGGCTAGATGCCCAAGGCGCTTACCAACATCAATCTCGACGGCAGCTGGATCGAGGCAGGCAGCGACCTGTCCGATCTCACGGACGAGCAACTGGAGCAGCTTCGCAAGGACGGAGCCGTTCTCGAGGATGACGAAGAGATCCCGGACGGCGTCGTTGCCACGGGAAGCACGTCAGCAGACCTTCACCTAGCGTCGGACGAAGACGTTCCGCCTGGTGAAGTCATCCAGCCTGTCAACGAGGGCGAGAGCCTGAATCTCGAGACCGGCGAAGCTGAGGTGCCCGAGAACGACGAAGAGCCTGTCGACGAAACTCCGGAAGACGATCCGGACGAGTAGTGGCAACGTGGGTAACTAGTCAGCTGGTCCAGCAGTGGCTGGAAGAAACCAAGCTGACGGTCACCAAGGTACCTGACGAGCTCGACCAAACAGCACACGACGTGGTGTTTGGTCGGGTGAGTCAGGTATACGACGTTACCACTTGGGTTGATACGGCAACAACGCCGTCACTCATTCTGCGCATTCAGTCACTGCTCGTGGCAGCGTGGATCTACCAGGCGCAGTACTCGGAAGACCTCGAGGTTGACAACAACAACTACGGTGTCAAACTCGAGCAACGGGCAATGGGGTTGCTGACAGATATCTTCGAAGGCGATCTGGTAATTCCAGACACAGATGTGCCTCAGAGCTCTACAGGCAATCCGGTCTTCTTCCCCACAGACGCCCAGGAGACTGATGGCGAAGGGTCGGAGATCAAGTTTGCAATGGGCAAGGTGTTCTGATGGCCAAACTGAATCCAATGCCTCGCATCGGTACCATGAGTGGGAATCTTTCCGCTTGGGGTATCGAAGTCGATATGGATCCGTCACTCGCCTTCTTGATCGCCTCGTTCAACAAGCTCGGTCTGGACATCAGATCGTTCAAGGAACCACTGCACAGGTCGATCAAAGAAGTGATGAGTCCCTCTTTGCGACAGAACTTCGATTCAGGTGGTCGACCAAAGAAGTGGAAGAAGTTGAGGCCAGCCACAATTGCGAAGAAGACATGGCTAGGGCAGCGTGCTCCGGAGTCTCCTCTGATCGGGACAGGAAGACTGAGAACAGTCGTTGGGCAGATCGGTATTTGGCAAATCAATGGTCCTGAGGGCTATGCTGCCATCAATACTCTCAAGGATGCCGACTACGGTCTCTACCACCAAGAAGGTGCCGAGGGCACTCCTATTGGTATTATCAACAAGGTGACTGGTGTAATCGAAGAAGGAATGTTCGGTGGACTCCCCGAGCGTCCGTTCTTGCTCTTCCAGAAGAAGGACGAAGCAGACATCGAACGGATCTTCATCCGCTGGTTCCAAGAGCGAGCCATGAAGACCGTTGGGTTCCGTCCAGGAGCTACTGGGGCGGTGATCTAGTGCCTCAGACCGACAAGCCAACGATCGTTGCCCAGTACATCTACGACTTCCTTCGAGACGATGCCAACATGCTGGCACTCGGTCTCGAGGACGTCTTCGAAGATGACCAAGACCTCATCCCTCGCGTACCTGCAGCGTGTGTGGTTCTCGGTGAATACAGACGAGAGCTAACAGGCATTCCCTTCAGGACGGACAACAACTTCACTGTCTATGTGATGTTGTACCATGCAGGTGTCAAGGATGTTCAGTTGCTGTACAGGGAGTGTAATGAGCGGGCTGAAGCAGTCATGGATCTGCTTCACACAGACAAGACCATGGGCGGCAACGTGATCCATGGGTACGTCACGACTATCGAGCCTGGCTATGTCCAGAAGAAGACGTTGATGTACGCCTCACGAATCACGTGGACCGGTCTAACAAAGACCCTTACGTAGGAGGACAGATGGGTTCATTGAGCGTCAATGTCCCAGGCACAGCCGAAGGTGAACTCATCGAGGTTCCTCCTTTCGGACTCATTCCCAATGGGTCAACGGTCGTGCTTGACGACGAGCAACTCGATGCGTACGAAGCGTACATGAAGTACCTGTCGGGTGATCCAGAGTACGAAATCGAGGAGGACATCGTCATCCCGCCTCCTCCTGTGGAAGCTGTTGAAACGCCTGGACCGGCTTCGACCCCGGCCGAGCCTGAGCCAGAGGATGGTGAGTAATGGCAGTCGGCATTGGCGCTGGTGGGTTCATGGGTTTGGCTTTCGAGACAACCTACGGTACCTACGCTGCCCCGACCAAGTACTTCCCGATCAAGTCGGAAGACTTCAAGTTCATGCAGGACACCTACTGGCGGCGAGTCATTCGAGCGAACGTTGTGACATGGCTCGGAGCTGCGGACGGATTCTCACACGTCGAAGGCGACATCGAGATGGAGTTGATGGAAGACGCTCTGCCGTACTTCCTGCACGCTTCTCGTAACACAGTCGCAAAGTCTGGTGCTGGTGCAGACAAGACGTACGTCACAACGCCTACTGCCATCGCTTCGTCCTCGTCACTCCCGAAGACGCTTTCGATCACCATCGTGCGAGCCGGAGTTACCTTCGGTTACGTTGGATGTGTGGTCGGCAAGATGAGCTTCTCGGCAGACGATACTGGTGTGCCGATGATGACGATGACTGTTATGGGCAGCGACGAAGCCTCTCAGTCCCTTCCGACTCCGACGTGGCTCGCAACGTCGACAGCATTCGGTGCTGGCATGTACAGTATCGAGATCCCGACTGCTACGCAGGTCTTCGATTGCAATGGCTTCACGTTCGAGGTCGATGATACTCCTGAGCCGCAGTTCCGACTGAACGATAGTCGCAAGGCACGATTCATCAAGTTCGGTGAACGTTCAACAACTCTTCAGACAACGCGAGACTTTGACGGTCGTGCAGAGTATGACTTGTTCAAGGCTCTCACGGCTACTAGTGTCACCTTGAGCTGCACGAAGTCGGCTACGAACAAGGTGACGTTCAAGATGCCGAATGCAATTCGAGAGACCTACGACGGACCGTCTCTCACAGGTCAAGGTGATCTGATTACAGCGGACGTCACCTTCAATGGTGTCTTTGATCTGGTCACCAGTAAGGACTATGAGATCACGGTCATTTGCCAGGAAGACATCACCTAAGAAAGGATTGCTCATGCCCCGAGCAACTGTAAATGCCAACGACACCGAACGCTACGACTTGAAGACGTGCGAAGGTGGCTTTGTGGTCCTACGACGACTCACGTACGGCGAGAAGCTGAAGCGACAGGAAATGTCCTTCGGTGCGGCCATGAAAGTAGATGGTGGCCGTAAGCGTCAGCAGTCGGCTGAGATGGTAATGGATATGGCTCAGACGGCTGCCACGGAGTTCGAGTTCAAGAACTGTATCGTGGAGCACAATTTGGAAGATGACAGCGGTGCGCTTCTGGACTTCAGAACCAACACTGCCCATATCCACTTGCTGGACCCCAGGATCGGTGAGGAAATTTCGGAGTACATCAATCAGATGAACAATGCTCCGGTTGACTTGGGAAACTAGCCAACGAGATCGTTCGACAGGTTCACGGACACAAAGCGTCGGATGATCTCGATCCCAAGATTGCAGAGCTGATTGGGATAGCAGCACTTAGTCTCGAGATGCACTGCACACCAAGTCAACTCCGCGCCGAAGACTGGCTGGAAGTAGAAGCAGTTCAATTACTTCTATCGGCAAGGGCAGAGAAAGCGAAGGAAGATGGCGCTAAGCGTGCGAGAGGTGCTCCTCGTCCTCCGCGCTAAGGATCAGGCTAGTCGTGTCATCGCCGATGTAGGTCGTTCCTTTGGTCGCGTAGGCGAAGAGGCTGACCTCTTCGCTCGACGTCAGATTCATGCTGGTCAGGCCCTGCTTGGCGTCGGTGTTGCTATGACAGCCGCCGGCGCAGCAGGCATTGCCTTCTATGCGTCACTCACCAAGGACGCTGTCGAGTACAATCGTCAGGCCGCTCTCACCTTGACTCAGGTTGATCAGGCTGGCGTGTCTCTTGAACAGATCAAGGACATCGCTCGACGAGTCGGTTCAGAGGTTGCTGCACCGTTTGATCAGATGCAGACAACTCTCTACGACATCTTCTCGTCGACAAATGCGTCACTCCCGCAGGCAGAGTTGCTGCTGCATTCGTTCTCGAAGTCTGCTGTAGCTGGTCAGGTCGATATCCAAGATGCTGCCCGAGCTACCATTGCCATCCTCAATGCCTTTGGCCGACCACTGGAAGACGTGACTGAAGTTGAAGACGTCATGTTCCAGTTGGTCAGGAAAGGTATTGGTACCTACGAGGAGTTCGCGACGACAATTGGTCGAGCGATTCCGTCGACAGTACGTGCTGGGCAGGAAATCGAAGACCTGGCCGGTATGCTTGCCTTCTTGACACGCAATGGCTTGAGTACTGCCATGGCAGCTGCTTCAGCTGGTCGAGCACTTGACAGCTACGCTCACCCAAAGGTTGTCGAACGTCTCGAGAAGATGGGTATCGACGTCAAGAACTCTGAGGGTGGGTTCCGTCGTATCGACCAGGTTGTCCAGGACCTCGCGAAGCATATGGGTCCGCTAACTGATCCACAGAGGTCATCCTTCCTACAGGACCTCTTCGAAGGTGCTGGTGGTACTATTCAGGCTCGGCGATTCTGGGACGTTGCGTTGCAGCAACCAGAGATGCTCAGTCAGTTCACAGCCTTCATGGACCAGGCAGCTGGTGCTGCTGACGAAGCCTATCAGATCATGTTCGATCAGCCTGCATCCAAGATGCAATTGTTGAAGAACAATTGGGAAATTCTGAAGACGCAAATTGGTGACGTTGTCATCCCCGTCTTCGAACGCCTGATCGAAGTGGCCTCAAAGATCTTGCAGTGGTTCACTGGCATGGACCCGAAGATGCGACGTCTGATCGTTTACGTGTCGCTGGCCATCTCAGTCTTCCTAGTCCTAACAGGTATACTCACTGGCCTAGTCGGTGTCATGTTGATCTTCGCCGGCGTACTGTCGTTGCTGTCGATTCCACTTGCACCCTTCATTGCAGCACTCGGCATTGCGATAGCGCTCATGGCAGCTCTCGTCGGGATCTTCTTGTACTTCTTCACCCAATCAGAGGAGTTTCGTGACTTCCTGTCTGGTCTGAAGGAAGACCTTGCTATCCTCTTCGACATCTTCAACGAAGAGGGTTGGAAGGCAGCTGTCAAGGCCTTGTGGGAGAAGTTGAAGGAAGACTTCAAGACAGGCATCGACACGATCTGGCAAGATATGCAAGCTGGTTGGGATCGTATCCTAGCTCAGGCTCCAGACACGTTGATGAAGATCATCGACGCCATCGCTACTTGGGTCGGAGAGAACCTCGAGACGGCAATTGGTTGGGGTGCAGACTTTGCCAGTAGTATGTGGGACGGCTTTGTCGACTTCATGATCAACTTGCCAGACAAACTAGCGACGTTCGTAGGCGCCATCGAAGACTGGGTCGCTGGACACATTGACGACTTCTTCGCCGCAGGTCTTCAGATCGGTGAGGAGATTGCAAGAGGCATAGCGAGTGGTATGCTTGACCTCTTCCACGGTGTGCCTCTACTTGGTTGGGCAGCTGACGACATCTCAGGCTGGCTCAACCTAGGGAATCAAGGCAGAGGCGGTCCGCCTGTGCCCGATTTGGGAGACAACGCAGAAGCTGTTTCAGGCATCATCAGAGGTTTCGGCGCTGGTCAGTTGGGAATGTACAATCCTGACATTGCTCCTGGCTATTCAGAGACAACCGTGACAGACGTTCACGACAACAACTTCTTCGTTGCTGATCTCCAGGACATGATCGATCAGCTTGCACGGGAAGCTAAACTCAACGCCAAGGCAACTGGCAACGCACAACCTAGTGGTGCGCCAGCACTAAACACACCATTCCGAGCTCCTAAGGCAACCGCTACTGCGGCCACATTGGGTGCAAAGAGTGGTGTCACAGCACCATTGAGAAGGAGTGGTGTGTCGTAATGGCGATTAGCTGTACAATCTCACGAACATTGTTAGCGTTGGGTGACCTCGAGCTTGTCGGTGCCAATGGCTACGAGATCATGTCAGACGGGATCGATCCAGGCGAAGTTATCCAGAGACAAGAATGGGCTAAGTCGCCTTTCGTTCATGGTGGCGCATTGATGTCCTCTGTAGATGACATCGCTACTGGAACTCTAGATGTCGAAGTCTTCGGTTCCAGTAGAGCAGACATTCAGACTAAGGTCACTACCTTGATAACTGCCTTCAAGCAGTTGTACTACGTGATCGACTTCGACCTCGATGGTACCTCCTGGTCATGGCTTGGCTACAGAGCCAATCGATCTATGGACGCTAACTTCCCCTTCTACCTAGGCAACCTCACTGTTTGCCACTTCCACTTCGCTCGTCAGCCGACGCCTCAGGCAGGACCGATCTAATGCCTACAAATGTTAACGTGTCAGCTATCACTGTCGGTATTACTGTTGGTACGCCGTCGATGGCTACAAGGGTGTATGTAGAACCAATTACGGTTGGAGTCACCGTTGGTGGTGTTTACATTCCACCCACAGCTGAGCCTGTACCTACAGGGCAAGCGATTGCACCCGTCTTGCTGTCGCAGCAGATCATGCCCACACCAACGATCGTTGACGGTCGTCCCACTTAGGAGTTAGAATGGCTGTCACTCAATCAGGTGTCTTTGGTTTGACACTAAGAGATAATATGAACGGTACGATTGTTCTGAATCTCGACCTGAACAGTTCGCACAAGGCTGCGATGTTCACAAATAGCGTCACACCTAACTTCGACACTAACACGGCGTATGGTGTGTCCCCATACAATGCCAACGAAGTTAGCGGCACAGGCTACACAGCCGGTGGGAACGTTCTCACGACCACCACAATTGGTATCTCGTCGAGTCTTCTTGTTTGGGACGCTCCGGATATCGCCTGGGCTACGTCAACGATCACCAATGCCAGGTGCGCTCTGCTCTATGCCGATGCCCTAACTGGCAACAACGCGATCTGTCTGATCAACTTCACGGCGGACTTCAGTACCATCGCTGACACGTTCAACCTGATCTTCAGTGCTTCAGGTATTGTCATCTTCGATTACTCGTAAGGACAGTCATGCCCTGGACTCCAAGTAGTATTGTTGTACAAGAATGGGGACGCCTTCAAGTTGTCATTGGCGGCATTGACGTAACCTTCTATCGCAATGCTCCCTGTTCAGTGGCGAGTTGGAACTCTGCAGACCCTGGCTCTGATGGTGTCGCAGTTATCAACTTCCCACAGATCACAGGCTATGACGAGCCTGGCGTGTCTGTACCGTGGATGCGAGAGTGGGCCTCAATCGAAATCAATAAGGTTCAGACCACAGGTGAGTTCATGAAGATCCTGTGGGAAGGACTTGTAGAGAGTTGGACTTTCCATCAGGACGAAGGTTCAGCGCATACGACCTTTACGTGTCTTGGTGCACTCCATCAACTCGACCTGTACGTACGTGCACCTAGTCCGATCAAGGATCCCCAGACAATCGACTACGCTGTCTCTAAGCAGTGGTTCTTTGACAGCCGACCTCATCTTCGTACCAAGGAGATGATTGTCCGAAACGGTTGTGGGGTTCTCACGTGGCAGAGTGGTGCATGGCAGTCAGCCTTCGATTATGTACTTGAAGAACTTCAGAAGGCAGTCATCGACGACAACTCGTGGACCGTAATGATGGAACGTCCACGACAGCCAGTCTTCAAGATGCGAGACAAGACCACTATCAACTGGACAATCTCTTACGGTCAGGAAGGCTTCACTGCCGACATAAACCAGGAGTGGGAAGGTGCTGCAAACGTCATTTACGGAGAGTGCTCAGACACTCCCGATACAACTACACGGAACCTCTTCTGGGCCCAGAACACTTACGACATCCATCCAGGAGGGTCAGTTACCGTTGCTGCTGGTGGAGGGGGACCATTCTACAATCCATTCGCGGGTAGTGACTCTCTCCTACTTGAATTCGATGAGTCGACGGCTGAGTTCGGAGCAGACACCTTTGACCTCACAGAAGTTCGAGTCGAACGATTTGTAAACTTTGGCGAAGGCATTGATAAGAGTACAGCTCGAACTCTGGCCCAACAGATCATCGATCGCGACGCTGACATTGGGCACTACGGAACTATCGTCCTTCGAACAGACCCTGCAGAGGGTTCACGATTCGAAATTGAGGCCGGACAGAATATCCTAGTCAAGAACTATTATGGTTCAGGTGCGACTGGGATACTCTTCCACATCGCAGGCTGTCAAGTCAACTTCAGTAGTCTGTCAGTTACTCTTACTGTCGATACCAAGTTCCGAAGTCTTCCTTACGTCTATCAACTGTTGCAATCACAACTTGATGGACAAGATCCAGATCGTAAGAAGCGTTCGACACGTACGTCCGGTACAACTAAGGACGACAAGATTCCTTGGGACGACGACGCTGGCTCTGGGATCATTCCTTACGCCAGGAAGCTCGACGGTACCTCCACTGTGGCTGTTCCACCAAACACATGGGTGACGACTAAGATCCTGGCAGCTGAAGGGCCGATGAACATCATGAAGTCGGTCATCGTCGCTGACCTCCCGTTGCCATATCATGTGAGTGTGTACGACTGGGACGCTACCGCTTTCTTGACTGCCTTCGTTGACCCCTTCTTCCTTACCGACTGGAAGCCTACACCTAAGGGCTTCCTAATTGGTTGGGGCCTTCCGGATCAGCGTGCTGGCTACTGGCCTGGCCTTGAGTCTGACGGTGACCCACTAACAGGTATCATGAAGGACGAAGCCGACTGGACTTTCTCTCACAGTCGTAAGATCCCTGAAGGTGACGGAGACATCACTCACTCAGGCGACGTATCCTTCCTGTGGGTGTCGTTCTATCACGCCAACGTGGCTACGACAATTAACTTCCATGGGCACTTCATTCATGGCCGTGCAGCTGCCGCAGCGGATGTAGACCTATGATTGACTGTTTGATTCCTTGTCGTGATGGTGGTGACTACCATCTAGCTGCCCTGATACGTTCTCTAGAAGCCCAGTCCGTTGATGTGAATATCGATGTCGAGTTCGGAGAAGGGGCACCTCTCTACCAAGTACGCAACAGACTCTTGAAGAGAAACCGCGGTGAGTTTGTCTACTTCGTAGATGCCGACGACTGGCTTCCTAACAAACAGTCTCTCAAGAAGCTGTTGGAAGTCCTCGAGCACGACTTTGCTTGGGGTGACCTAGAAACATACGTCACCCCTCTTGACAAGACTATCCATATTGATCAGTCAACAATGTCGAAGTTGGCACTAGGCTCGTGGATGGCGAGACGTTCTTCGTTCCCTATGGACCCTTGGGCGCCCATGCCTAACAATCCTCACAGGAGTGATTGGGAGATGCCTTGGGAATGGGTAGGCAACTATGTACACTACCCGATCTTTACCTACCGCGTCGCATGGAGTCCTGACCAGCTAACTGCAGAGCCGAAACGCAATGGCTGACTGCTACAACCTAAGAGGAGTCATAGGTGGAGGACAACACGTCCACGGGATCTCCGATGACGGCGACTACATCTACGTCCCAACTGGAACTGGGATTGACCGTTGGACCTTTCCTGGTTTCGTACAGACGAGTGATTGGTTCACGAAGAGTGGAGGCGTCGAGTCCCTCGTAGTCGATAACGGCGGACAGATCTTCTACAGAGCAATAACAGGAGGACATCTTTGGCGACTACAAGCAGACGCAACGGGCGATACCGACCTTGGAGCTATCACCGGGGAGAACCTCGTATACAGTCCACACGAAGACGTCCTGTACGGGACAGCTTTCACGGGGACTCTGTATCGGATCACTCTCGCAGGAACCGAGACGACGCCTTTCACCGGGGGCTCGACACTCTTCCGTGCTACTATCCAACGTGGGGGCATTATCTGGGTCGCTGACTCGTTCACCACTCTAAGACGATTTGATCCGGACGATAGCTTCGCACAGACAACTCGAGCGGAGTCTCTGGACTTCACTACCCCAGCTTGTCCAGGGAAGTCTGGAGTCAACGGTGGTACCAACTTCTACTCAGAGGGCATTACAGAGACTGCTCTGACTTGTACGGGAAGCTTCTCAGGCTTGTGGCCTACGTGGAAGTCGGACTACAGTCTCATCCTGATGGATGACGGAGGGTCAGGTGCAGCACAAGTGTTCAGTCTCAAGTGTGGTGCAAGGCCTCCACTACGTATCCGACAAAGAACAGACGACTTAACAACTGGAAGCCCCAGAATCAATCCGTCATATTCATTCTCTACAACAGCCCAAAGATCCATTCGCATACCAGGACCGAGTAGCCACTTCTAATGACCATTGAACTAGGTAGCGTAATAGCTGGACTGGCAGCTCTCTTCGTTGCTGTCTCTACGCTTCTAGGAAAGAAGCTAAATCATATTGACAGACAGGTAAATGGTGGAGAAGGTACTTCACTTCACGAACGTCTTGACATAATTGAAGCTCGTCTTGACCTTATAAATGAGAAAGTTGACAAACTGTCCGAAGGAGAAGAATAAGGTGGAGGCAGTAATAGTAGTCACTATCGGATTTCTTAGTCTGATAGTGACAGCGATAATGGCGCCGATGCTCTTGGCACGGCAGATCAATCGGCGCGACGAAGACATTCGACAAGAGGACAGAGCAGAGCGGGCAGATGTAGCCGCACAGGCTGCCGAAGCTGCTAGGCTACTTGTCGAGTCGAACAAGCGAATCGAGCAGGCAACCGAGGATGGGACTCGAGTCACGGTTGGGAAACTAAACGTAATTCATACCCTGGTCAACAGTAACATGACTGCTTCGATGAACGGCGAGCTCAATATGACCAAGGCGCTGATCGTGTCGCTCAAGGTCAACGTTGCCAACGAGCAAGCCAAGGGCATGGTTACTGACGGGGCTCTCCTAGAGATTGCTGCCCTCGAGGCTAAGGTTCGTGACCTCGAGATTTCCCTTAGCGAAAGGGCCAAAGCGGCAGTCGATGCGGATCTACAGATAGCGGAAGCGGCAACGGTAGCTGCTGCTAAACTCCAAGAGGCAGCCAACGCGGCTGCCAGGGAACGGAAGGAGATAGACGAGTACAATGGAACATAGACAAGGAGTTACAAATGGCTGATCCCATTCCCCCTAGTCCGCCTCTCGATTCAGAACCCACTCGAATCGTTGCGGCCATCTTGGCCTTCTTCGGAGCGGTCAATGGCCTGCTGACTCTCACGGAAGTATACAGTGAGAAGATCGGCGGATCCTTAATGCTTGTGATCGCTGCTGCTGTTACTCTTGGTGGCGAGTTGGTTCGCAGCAAGGTGTGGTCACGTAGGAGTGTGACCAACCTCGTTGACGACATTGCGATGGGAGCGCCAGCTGTAATGCCTCCCAAGTAGGATCGAGAGCCGGAGTGTTTCGTGAGGGGCAGCGATCACTCCGGCTCTCTTGCTGCGTACACCCACTTGTTGTCCTTCATTTCAGTCGTCATGTAGTAGAAGAGATGACGCGTAGCGTCGTTGGCGTGAACCATCGCTGGTCGGTAGACGCCTATCCTCTTTAGCTTCCTGTCGGTAAACAAACTCATAGCAGCTGGCTGCTGCATTGCCCACGATGTCTCGTTCTCTCGCGCCTCGGCAGTTGCTCTGATGTAGAGCTTGCAGACGCCTATGTACTCACGGGAAATGAGTACTAGTGACACGCCCTTATCGAGCTCCCTACGCTGGTAGTTGAAGCGTTCACAGATCAGAATGTCTGGCTGAGCTGCCCACAAGTACCGATACAACTCCAGATGGTGTTCGTCAGGGCCAATTTGGAACTGTAGAAGGTCCTCTGTCACCGTATCGTACTCGGCTATTCCAGTCGTGCCACCTGGGTCGACCGCAATGATCTTCATGGTGTCTCTACTCCTGTCTTGCTACTGGGGCAAAGTGTCTCTCTTGAGGTCTCTCTGCGAGTCATCTCGCTACCGATTACCCTATTACTTCGCGCTTTGCCTAGCGTTAGACTCAAGATTAACACGGTTAGACTCGCATAGTCAATCGCTCACGATCTCGTGATTACAGAGAGGGCAAACTACTGGTGCCTCTCTTGTTAGGTCTAAATACTGTGCATACAGTTCTTCGATCTTAGACAACAGGTATGCCTTCTTCTTCTCCACAGAATACGAAGGTTCTCTTGTCTCGAAGACGTAGATGTTCTCTAGTCGAAGATCGGTCCTGTCTTTGTTCTTGAACCCTGCTCTTTCAGTAGACCGAAGAGGTCGCCCAAGTTGCTCTTCGGCAAGGATGTTGTGGGTGAGTCTCCACCCTGATTCGGTCTTAGTGTAGTGGTAGTTGTTCTGGCTGATTCGAGTGTCACCTATGGCTGCAGGTGTACCTCTCATGCTTCCCTCCTCCAGTACTCTTTCAATAGCCGCATCACGTCTGCCGTATGATCGTAGTATCCATACGACCTACCTCCACACACTGGTGGGTGCCAAGGTAGTTTCATGTAGACTGCACACGACGCGATTCTGTTTCGATTTAGTTTCATGACATTGGGGAGTGCCTCCTTACGGAAGTCCTCCCAGTACAGATTGTTAGAGAGGGCCCTCGAAAGGACCCTCTCCAACGCATTTGGCTTATGCATTCCTCACCCAGCGCTCGGCCAAAGACCAAAGCACCAGTCCAGCAAGAGCCAAGACCGCACCGAACAGGATTGCTCGGAGGGGATTCACACCCGTCACTGGCAACTCCTCCTCCACAACAGGTGGGGCTAGAGTCGGAGTTGGCAACGTATCAACGACAGCATCCGTTGAAGGAGGCAACGTTGTAGCTGGGAGCGTCGTTACCACCCCTGTGGTGGTTGTACTTGCCTGGGCGGTGGTTGTCGTACCTTCTTGTAGACAACAGATGCCAACGTTACCTGTCGTAGTAGTTTGTTGGACTGTCGTCGCTGTGGTGGTGGTCTCTTCGACCTTGGTAGTCGTGGTTGTGCCTTGTGTTGTAGGTGGCGTGCACTGGGTGGTGGTTGTGTAGCCTCCAGTGTACTCCACTTCGCATACCGGCGGGACAGTGGCGTCTGCAATGGTCATCTGGCCAACGAAGGCCGCCAATGCAATACCACTACCTGCAAGGAAACGTTTCATACTGCTCCCCATGTTTGTCCGATCTTAACATCGACCGGGAATGGAACGTAATCGCTGAACACTTCAGCTGCCGTTTGTGACATCACCTCCTCCATCAGTTTGGCTACACCTTGAGAATCAGCCAGAGAACACTCAACCAGAATACTGTCGTGAACAGGAAGGCGAACAGATAGCCCATGGGACTGTCTAAGTTTAATGAACGAAGAGAGGCAGATATCAGACGCAATGCTTTGCGGGTAGAATGCATATGCTTCCTTCTCGACGTCACGTCGGTTCTCATTGGTGACCAACCAGAACCTCCTCCTCCGCCCGAAGGGGGTTTCCAGGTCCTCTGACTCGTGCAGGACTTTCTGCTTTACGCCTTCCTTCCACTTCACTGTGTCTGGGATGACTCTGAAGAACTCGTCCATCATCCGTTGTGCTTCGGCGACCTTCATGTCGTACTCTTGAGCTATGGAGAAGGCTTCTCGTCCGTAGGAGAGTCCGTAGACGACAGCTTTAGTTCGGACTCTTTGTTCTTTCGTGAACGACGAGCCGTAGAGCTGGGTGGAGATTTCGTTATGGATATCCCGTCCACCTTGGAAGAGCGTCCGGAGATACTCGTCCTGAGCAAGTGTAGCAAGGACTCTAAGCTCGACAGTAGCATAGTCTGCCTGGACGTAGACATTTCCTTCATCGGGAACGTACATGTCTCGAATGACTGAACCCCTTGGAACGTTCTGGAGGTTCGGATTACGACAAGACAGTCGCCCAGTGGTAGTTCCATGGAGTAGAAATGTGGGGTAGATTCTTCCGTTCCAGATTCGCTTACGAACACCCTTAATGTAGGTGCCATAGAGCTTGGCCTCCTTTCGGTTTCGGAGCATGAGATTAATGAAACGCGCACTGTCTGATCCGGGTTCGCTTCGTTTAAGGCACTCTTCAAGAATGTCTGCAGCTGTTGACTCGACTTTGAATCCCAGCCCATTAAGTGCCTCCTTGACTTGTTTCGGTGATCGTGGGTTGTCAACCCAAGGTTTGAGGTCGTCTTCCAAGACCTCCAGGCTTTCGATGAACTTGTCTGTCAGCATGTCGAGGTATGGTATGTCTACTCCGATACCTTCCATCTCGGACTCCATCAGAGCTCCTGACGCTTCCGTAAGGAAAGCGTTCAGCTTCACACTGGTGGCGTCCATCTCGTGTCTATATCGCTCCGCAAGGAGACTGGTACAGGCAACATCGTATGCGTTGTATTTGTAAAGGACATCACGAGGTATGACGGCGTAAGAGTCATTCTTACCCACATACCGTTTGACTTCCAGATCATACTGAGGGGCCCCAAGGAGTTCAGCAGCCAGATACTTGAGTCCATGAGTACCTTGTCTCTCATCAAGAGCGTACGAGGCAAGCATAGTATCAAACGAAAGCCTCCCTCGCCCAAGTCTTCTGAGCCCAGCCAGATCGAACTTTCCATTGTGGGCAATCCAATCCTTGTCGTCTAGGAGTCGTCCGAGGGTCGCTTGTACTGCTCGGTCTCCAAGAGCTGTTTCCCCAATGACAACGACTCGTCCAGGCTCAAAGCCGATTCCAACGCATAGGAGTGAGTGTCGGTCGGTGTGTTCAAAGGAGGAATCCTTCTCGAGTCCGGTTTCGATGTCGACAACAAGTTCCTTGTACCCGTTCCCGAGTTCATTGAGTACCCGTACAGCTCTTCCTGCGTCATCGTAGACGGCATACCTTGGCTCTTCCCACTTGATTGTGGTCGTGGGATAGACCTTACCAACGTCTGCAACAAACGCAGGGAAGAGATCAGCAAGCCTAAGGCACGCCGCTGGATGAACTGTTGGGACGACTCGAAGACCTTCGAACTCTTCATAGTCTGACTCCTTCGCTGGACCTGTTCTTAGTGTTGTGATCCCCACCGTGGAACGTAGAAAGGAATGGGCTGCCGTGTTGCCAAGAGCAACAACGGTCTCGGCGCCTGAAGCCTGTATCTCAGCCACCAGCCTAGGACGACAAGCCTTGACCTCAGCTGCGGTGGGCGTGCGATTGTCCTTAGGCCGACATAGAACTGTATTTGTGACGAAGGTGCCGTCTCGATCGATTCCGTGGTGGTCGAGTACCATGTCCAATAGACGACCACTCGGCCCAGTGAACGGCATTCCCTCTTTAGCTTCCTTATAACCCGGCGCCTCACCGACGATTGCGAGACGCGCAGGTACAGGTCCGTGGCTGGGAACGAACCCACTTGTGCTGACGTTAAGTCCACAGTTCTCACAGTCAGCCAACGGATGGCGCTTTGGCCCACTCGAGGAAGAGGGAGCAGTTTCTGTGACACTGCTGGAACTGCCAGTCTGTTGGGATGATTCCGAAGAAGTCCCCGGTTCGTCCGACGTACTCATGTTCATCCAACCGCCTATCTATTAGACCCATAACGCAGGGCAGCGAAGTGTCGATTCCTCTTAGCTTCGGGTTGTTGAGGTCTGCAAGTGCTTTGACCTCTCTGGTCCACTCTGACGTACCCAGACAGTGGTAGTCGACGAAGTCGAAGACCTGTCGCGGAAGGACGTTCTCCAAGAACGACTGTCTGAACGCTTTGTGGATGACTCTGTTCAGTACTCGTGGGATGCCAAGTGTGGACATATAGCCCATCTTGTCTAAGGCTGTTGCACACTTGATGACCTCAGCCAAGCTCTTACCTTGAGCAACGCCCATGTACTGAAACCCAGGACGCACATGCTTCTTAAAGTCCAAGGCCAAGTCAATAGTAGCATCACAATCACCCATGACGTCAGGAACCACCAACTCATGAACGCTGAGTTCCTGGGCGTACTGGAAGAGTAACGCAGGGTCCGTTGGGAGGCCTTCCGCCACCCCGTTGTCCAGGATCTTGAAATCGTGGCCTCCCTTATAGTGGTTTAGATACTTCTCCGATCGGCACAAATGGGGAAGTACCATCTGGTACGTTGTCATCCCCGTCAGGCCTAGCATCGTTGTCGGAGTTATCAGGGCTACCTGCACCGAACCTACTTTCGTTGTACTGCTGCTTCAGCTGATAGGTCACACCGAGGTCGACGTTCAGGACTGCTCCGATGTTGAGGACGTAGATCAGAACGTCAGTGATCTCCATGGCAAGCTCGACCATGACCTCTTCAGTCAGCTCGATGCTGCCCCTTTCCACCTTCTTGACGATGTTACAGAACTCACCGACTTCACCAGCTAGAGCCAGTGCATGGTGTGTCATCGCGTGGGCCGTCTCCGGGAACCACCTCTCCGACATGTCCATACATTGGGCTTCCAGTTCGACCAGCGATGAGTTCGCTGTTGTCTCTATCATACTATATCCTCCTAGCCCTTATCAACGTGCCGGAAGAACTCCGACCGTGCCTGCTTCTCTGGGTCCAGGAAGACTCCCAACATTGTCGATGTGATAGTCTTGACTCCTGGAGCTTGTACTCCTCTGATGGTCATGCACATGTGTTCGGCCTCCATGACGATACCAAGACCGAGAGGTTCTTCGAGCATGTCCCACAAGTAGTGAGCAATTGCATCTGTCAGATCTTCTTGTGTCCACAATCCCTTTGACCAGTACTTGACTGCTCTTGGGAACTTGGATAGCCCAGCGATCTTCTCCACAGGGATGTATCCAATGTGGGCAAGTCCCGAGAACGGAATCAGATGGTGAGCACACAAAGAGACAAACGGAATCTCTTTGATGACAACCATCGTATCCTTCTTGAGGTCATTATCGAAGACCGTGAACTCGAACTCATCTGGCGTCGTCAAGTCTTGGATCATCTTTAGGAAGCGCTTGGGGGTTGCTTGGAGATGCTGACTCTCGTCCCAACGAGCATTAGGGACTGCCTTCTCCAAGAACTTCTTGGTCAGTGCTATTGCCTTGTCCTCTTTAGTCACACGCCTCTCGTCTCCGGTGACCAGATGTACTTGTGCACTTGGACGTTCAGTTTCCAATTCAGGTTCTCCTTCAGTACCCATTCCACTAGGAAGGCGTCATCCATTGTATCCCACGCTCTGCCAACCCAGAACTGGGCCTTACAGCCTTGGTCTATCAGCGTGTGGTAGACATCTTTGGCTTCGAGTAGGTCATACCTGTCAACTACTACGAACTTGATTGCGTCCGTTCGCTTCAAGGTTAGTGCATTGACAATCCTGACATCACGGTTCGTCGTGGCTTCACCTGAACCTTCTAGCTTCCAGTCCATGATGAAGTCGATGTCTTGTGCCCAGTCAGGATAAGGAAATGAACCGTTCGAGAAGCACTCGATAGTGAACCCTTCTGCCCACAGGAAGCGAGCCAGATTGTACAGTTCATCCTCCTTCTGAACAAACGGTTCACCTCCCGTCCAACAGATCTGCCTGATGGGCCAGTGCTCCAAACAGTCCATGACAATGTCGTCGACTGTCTTCTTGCGAGAGTCCTTCAGGATCAGCTCCGGAAAGATGGCATGCGGAGTATCACAAGGCCATCCAGGACATCTCATGTTACAGCCAGCAAAGCGAAGGAACTGAGTCATCGTACCAGTTCTCGGACCTTCGCCCTGACTGCTTACATAGTGCTCACTGACCCTTAGCATCAGGTTCCTCTGTTCCTGTCACTAGTCCGACATGAACGCCTCTGGCAATCTCGTAGAGGAGCAGATCGATATTATCGATTCCAATAGTACCTTTCCAACCTTGTAGATGGCCATTGAGGAAGTGGTGAAAGGTAATGAATTTGCCTTTGAGCTCTGGATTGCCTTTCTCAAGTCGATGCGCTTCCTCTGCGCTATGAACGACACAGCTAGCTCCAGTTTCTTTCATCCATTTGATCATCTCGGTGGTCTTTCCACCACCCCGTCCTGTGATCATGAACTTCATTTAGCCCTCCCAGCTTGCGCCATTGTGTAATCCTTCTTCGAGAACCACTCGGTATCGATAGTCAAGACCGAACTGCTTACGACAGTCCTGACCTATCCATCTACAGACGTTCTCCGTCGTTGGATCAGCATGGCACAGAACGAGACCAGGCGGATATAGTTCACTGTACTGATCGGTCCCTCTCGACCTATCTCGAAGCTGACCAAGCCAAGGGTCTGCCTCCCACAGGTAGAGCTTGTGGTCGTAGTTGACGTCGAGATACTTCTTGAAGAAGTCCTTCAGGACATGGAAGTCGATGATGATGCCATGTTCGTCAGGGTCCCCGAAGACCTCAAGTGTACAGATCCAGGAGTGACCATGGATGTTCTGACACTTGCCAGGCAGTTGAAGCCTGTGTGCCATCTCGAAGTTGTGCTTGACACTAACCGTCTGCATCGAGTTCTCTCCTGTACAGACAGAGCGAGAGGATGCCGTAGACAGCTCGGTCCAGGTAGGCATCTTCGACGTACTTCGGATCAGAGTCCAAGTCTTCCTGGAGTCGACGCTTGTGCATCGTCAGGAACGCTTGGTGCTTGGCGAATAAGCTGTCACAGGCTTGTAGAGGGCTACAGGCTTCCATCTCGGCGATCAGGTAGAAGTTCTCCATGGCATCCTCTTCGGAACCATACTGTGCCCTCTTCACCCTGTGGTGCTCTGCCAATTGCATGAGCGTCGCTTCGAACTCGTCCGATGGATCAAGCGTCAATGTCTTCGTCATCCGTCGCCTCCTTAGGGGCATCTACACCAGTTCGCTGACGCCAGATCAGGCGCCAGTGTTCTCTGTTCATCTTGTACTGCTCGGAGGTCATCCGTGTTGCCACTTCTCGAACGTCGACGCCGTCAACTTCAAACGGGTTGGTCGCCTCGAAGCAGGCTTGGATACGATCGCCGATGCCCATTCCACGCCAGGGCTGGATGACGTGCACGACACCATTCCGGAAGAGGAAGTCCTCGATCCAGTCAGCGTCAGCTTTGCCAACGTAGATACCAACAACGTGGGGCGGGTCCATGCACAACTCAATGAGCTGCTTGGTCAACATCCTCCGCCACTTGATCTGTTCGACCAGAGGCTCCTTGTGGATGTTCGTGTCGTACGGCTCGATGTGTTGGTCGGGTGTGATGAGACCGTACTTGAACGACATGATGTATGTCACGTCGTAGAACTCTTCGGCGTGCATCAACATCGTCTGGAAATGATGGCCGACCCAGACTTCACGGGCAGGTCCAGGATTCTCGGACTTCTGGTTGGTACACGGAATCAGTGCGACGGTTTGCATGTTACTCCTTGTCGAGTTGGTACGCGTAATCTGCTTTACTTCCATGTAGGACACGGATCCGTTCTGTGATCGTTCCGCACGATTCCAACAGCTTCTGGATCTCGCCGTCCGATGGTTGGACGTCAGAGCAGTAGAAGAAGACCACCCTCTTGGCAGGAAGCTCAATGAGTCGTCGTAGCCTTGGGAGTACGTCTGTCTTACCCCATCTAGGTTGTGTCACCTCCCTTTGAAGTAGCATCCCGTTCACACGAGGCGCCATCTTGAAGTAGATGTCTGTACTGGTAACTACCTTGGGCGGATCGACCCACAGAGTGTCATCTTCAGTGACGGAGAGGTCATGTTCGAAGACGTCACCCATATGGTGATCTAGGTTGCCTCCAGTACCTACAAATGCCTCGAAGTACTTGTGTGCCCGCCAGAAGTCGTTCTGCATGATTCCCAACGTGCTAGTAGGGTTCCACATGTCCAACCTACCCTTGAAAGTGTTACGTGCAACACACTTCAACAGGCACACGTGATCGTATGGTGTCCCTATCATGGCAATCGCATCGATCCACCGTTCAGCTTCTGCAGGCATCTTTGGGAACGGATGAGTCTCAGTACAGAACCCATCCGCTTCGAGGTTCTCCCATGCAAGCTGTAGGACATTACTCTTTGACTTCTTGGGCCTGAACACCCCTTCGACGACAGCCTTGGAGATGTACTGTGTGTCATACGACTCGACGACGTCGGCGTACAACGACAAGAGTGGCAAGTCCTTTGCTGAGCCAGTGAAGGGCAAGACAATCTTACGCGAACGCTTCGGAAGGAGATTGATTGCCTGCTCCAGCATCGCATCGTGGGTTGCCCCTATGAACCCTGTGGAGAACTTAACCACGGTAGGCAGCTACTTCGAATGCCTCGTCCTTGTAAGGCGTCGGGTCGACAACCCCAGCGAGCCGGAAAGCTTCCTTGCGCTCGACACAGGTACCACACTTTCCACAGTGGGACTCTTCGCCCACGTAACATGACCAGGTCTTCGTCCAGTCAACACCTACGCCGTCACCGATGCGAACGATGTCGGCCTTGGTCTTGTTGACGAAAGGTGCGTATAGATGTGCACCGTCACCGAAGAAGGGCTCCCAGAACCCGTCGGTAGCTGTGTCAAGTAGGTTGCCCATCTCTTCGATGAACTCGGGTCGGCAGTCTGGATAGATTGCGTGGTCGCCCGCGTGAACGGCTGTTGCGATCCGCTCGTACCCATTAGCAAGTGCAACGCCGGCTGCAATGGACAGCATGATCATGTTTCGATTAGGAACCACAGTGGCCTTCATCGACTCGGCTGCGTAGTGGCCCTCAGGCACGTCGACTCGAGAGTCCGTCAGAGACGAACCGATCAGGAGTGACTTCATGAACGCCATGTCAATGAGGGTCCACTCGAGATTCAGGTCGTTACAGTTCTGGAGTGCACAGTTCAGTTCCTTGCGACCATGCCTCTGGCCGTAGTCGAAGCTGACGACGCCAAGCTTCTTCTCGCCTTGGTCGTGGAGCACGTGCAGCATCGTGACGCTGTCCATACCTCCGCTGACGACTGCTAGTGTTGACAATGTTCCTCCTACATGTTGGTTGGGAATAGCTTCTCTGTACGGCCTGTCTTTACACGGTTGACTAGGGCACGCTGTTCAAGTGTGGACAGGATGCCATCTGCCTCCCGACTGTTCAGACGATAACGTTGCATGAGTTCACTTCGAAGTACTCCAGGCTTTGCAATGACTGCCTGGAAGACTCTCTGAAGGTCTGCCTCAGCACCAGATCGTCCGATGTTCTGAATGACATCAAGTGTGTACGAACGCCACTGTTCAATATAGGCGAAGGCACGAACGATGTCTTGCTCTTCGACGAGTACGTCATCTGCCATTCTTCGAGCTGCAGACAACAGTACTGCCGCCTTGAGTCCTGACTTTGACAACCGATCGAAGCACGGAGTCAGCACGTCCTTGTATGTAGAGTTCAATGCTGACATCAACATATCGTTCTCAATCTGGTTGTATCTCTTCCAGGCGTCAGGAGTAAGCTTTGCATCCCAACGCTTTGGACCAGTGAACAGTTTGTCGTTGACATGAATCTGTTCGACTTGGTCGTAGTGAGCCCTTATATGTCGAAGGCGACTCATCAGCAAGTCCTTCTGGCCTAGAGCCTTCTCAGCGGGTGGGCCAAGTGGCTTTAGTCGAGTTACGTCTGACTCGGCGGTGATGAAGATGAAACGCGGCAGAAACCCCGACGCGACATGTTCGTATGTAAGTAGCGATAGTACTCGGTCACGAATGCCTCCAGCGAAGAGGATGAGGACGGGATCACGCACCTCGATCGTCTCCTTGCGCAGTACACGCTTCTGGAATTTACCGTCGTACAGTTTGGTAAGCGTCTCCGCCATACCCGCGTAGTAGTCTTTCTTGGTGATTGCTTCCAGTAGCCCAGAGAACTCGTCACGTAGAAATACAGACGGTCGATTAGGCCGAAGAGCCAAGGCTGTGAAGAGACCTTCGATAGAGCCATCTGTTGCCAGTACCACATCACTGTCGATCTCCAGTACAAGGTCGATGGCCATATCCATTGCAGTCGTCTTCCTAGTCAACGTCGTGTCCGCGAGGATCATGAACCACAGATTGGGTACTACGACGCCGAAGGAGGTGGGTAGTTTGACTTTGCCTGCCAGAAGGCTTGATAGTACAACGAAAGCTCCAGCTTGATGGTACTGCCAAGCTGCATCCCCCAAGGATTTGCACCACTCGATGTACTCTTCGACAATGCCTGTTTCACTCTCTGCCCACTTTCGTTCATCGTCAGACAAGATCGGTACGTCCTTGAAGCCTGACACCACAACGAAGCCATGAGTGTCTTGGTACCTCAAGTGTGCCTTGCAGACTTCCTTCCAAAGCATCGACTGTTGTCTGCCATCACGTTCGTACTTGTTGCACTTGGCAGCCCGAGCCACAGAGAAGACTTCGGCACGTTCCATGCCAGCCTCGAAGCAGATCATCTGTAGCTGCCAGAGAGCCTTCGACCAATCATGCTCAGGAGTCAGACTGTAGAGACCCCAGATCGTTGGCTGCAAGCGGCTCTTGTGCCGCTCAAGCAGTTCGTCCGGATCAAGAAGCTCTGCCTCCGGTGGCATCGGTATGTCTGTCTTCTGGTACCCTTCAACGTGTGGGTACGCATCGAAGTCGCTTGCCTCGTAGGTAAGGTTCTTGGCTGAGACAAACTTGACTTGGACAAGGCCAGTCTCCTGGTACTTGTGGTTGTAAGTCAAAGGCACTCGAAGCAGTTGTGTCAGGTCCCACCCTGTCTTGTCGGCACCATCGTTCTCATGGAAATAGGCAATCCGCTTTGACAACTCTTCGGCGTCAGCCGGCTCCATGTCTTCTGACAATCGCCACAGGGCTTGATACCGCATCGGCGAACTCTCGATGACCATGGATGGCTCGACGAGCATCTTCGACGGTGGACAGTAGTCCAGGTCAGACCAGAGTGACGGACAAGTCGATACTGTCTCTTTCGCACGTCTACCAGTATGAAAGAGCATGGGACAATAATAGATGTCCGACGCTATTGAGTTGGCATTGACGTACTCGAGCATGATGTCTATATCAGTGGGCCAACGGAAGAACCTTTCTTCGAACACTTTCGTGACTGGACTTCGCTTAGCGATACATATGTACCCTTCGGTACCTTCGAACAGGAAGCGAAAGAACGTAGTTTGCTTCTCAACCGTTTCAGGAACGGTTATTGACATTACACCCCCATCCATTGTCTCGATTGTTAAAGCACCACGCCGAGGGATCGAACCTCGGAACCTTCCGTCCGTAAGCGCTTACGTCCGGTGCTCTCACCGTCCCACCGAATGGACGGATGACCGTTCGAGCTACGTGGTTACCATCCCTAGGCGGTTAACGGCCGCTTTGGGAATCCCTACTTCTTTAGCTGGATGGGAGTGCTATGAGGGAAGCAGGGACGACTTGCCGGCGGAGACCTTCTCTCCGACAGCCTTGTAACCCTTGACGTCGTTGTAGATGTTCCCGTCATGCTCGCGCTGTGCAACGCGAACCTGAAGGGTGGCACCCACCACGTCGTCGATCTCGAAGTCGAGTTCGCCGTTGATCTGGTCGTCCGAGAACCTGCCAGTGGCTGCGAGCAGGCCCTTCAACGAGAAGAGCGCCTGAGGCAACATCGAGGTGTTGTCCCAGACCTTGCGGTTGGCGGAATCGCCCTCCTGCACCGTGTACTCCCAGTGGATGTACTCGGCACCTGGGTTCTTGGACGCGGGCCCGGACTCACGGATCTCTCCGTCAGTGACCGCGACGGTGTACCAACCGCTCGGGAGCGGCTCGAAGTTGCTGACCTCGACGTCGGTGAAGTTGACTTTCATTGGTTTCCTCCGTAGATGTAGTCGTGCATTGTCTGCATGGTTGGGTCGGTTATGGCATCTGGAAGTGACTCTGGGGCGTCGCGCCACTTTGCGACGTGTTTCTCTGTGATGCTTGTCAGCAGAAGTCTCTGGTTCTGTCCGTCGATCACCTTCACGTACATGTACAGGACGATGTCGACGAACCCAGCTACTTCGTTTGACAACTTACCTGACAGGGAAGGCTTGATGGTTGTGACACCAGTCCTGTTGTCCCTATCAGCCATGTCCAGAGCAGTGAACAGGACGTTCATCGGCAAGTCGCGGAAGGCTCTTACCATCTTCCGCATCTGTTCGATGTTCTTGCCCCACTCACGAATGCTCGGGATGTCCGGGTCTCGGTCTGCTTCCTTCTTGAGAAGGTCATCCATGATACCATACATGGAGAACTTCTGCATCTCGGTCAACGAATCGAGTACCACGGTCTTGTAGCCTGACTTGCCAGCGTACAGATCGTCGTACACCTTCTGGAGGTCGTGCCACGTGTTGATGCGGACGACATCGCACTCGGGGTACTTCGAGCGAAGGGTTAACGTTCCACCCTCCACGTCGACAAACAGTACGGGTGACATCTCAGGCACTGCGTCTGCTGAACCAGTCAGCATGGTCTTACCTACGCCAGGTGGCCCGTACACCAAGAAGTTGAACCATGGCGCTCTCTCAGCGACTGGCCCAACCTTTAGACCACCTAGGGTCCGTTGAGTTAGGGTTTCAACCGTCGTCAACTTTGTAGTTCTCCTTTAGGATCCACGTCACGTCTGATCCGTCGTTTGTCGCTATGCAAGGTAGCCGGTAGTCGCACCACTTGCAACTGAACTTGTCTGGGTTTGGGTATATTCTAAGTTGGGGGTCGAGCATGTCGGCTGTCTCCAACGCGATCTGTCGACCCAGGTTCTGCAACTCCTCCTGGCTCCTGTGGACTTGGGTACGTCGAAAGTACTGACGACCTTCAGCCTTCAAGAAGTTGAGGTAGTCCTCGTACAGGTGGAGCGGTTCGTTAGCCTCCGTGAGCGTCTTCAGACACAACTCGTAGGAAGTGTTCTGCTGACGACTGATGGAGTACCAACGACCTAGTCGCTGAGACGCATTCATTGCAGGCGGCTCAGGAACACCTTTGTACAACTCGTTGTAGATGACACCACCGACTCGAACCCCCAACTGCTCCTGGATCGCCCAGCAGTAGGATCCGCATTGCTCGTCAAGAGCTAGGAACGGTTCGTTGTCATCCATACGTGCAGTGGTCTTGTGATCGATGATCCAGTACCAACCGTTGAAGTCCTCAACCAAGAGGTCCAGGCGTCCTCGATACACTGCGTCGCTGAACGCTCCTGGGATAGGTACTTCGAACTTGGCTTCCACCATCACTGGTCGGAAGTTGTCACGTGCTGGAGCCCAGGCGAAGTAGTTCTCCAACATACCAGCACCGAGGACCAGACGCTCTTCGAAGTCAGCTCGGTCCTCTTCAGAGATGTTCTCGCCACGTTCCTTCTTCTGCATGTTGGTTACGTAACGGAACTCAGCGAGGGTCATGTACATAACCATCTCGCGATCAGCATCCCACGTCTCGGGTTGATAGTACACCTCGAGGGCTGCGTGGATGGCTGTGCCGAACTCCAGAGGACGCGCAGGTGCCTTCGGTCGCAAGTTCTGACGGATACGTGACGACCAGTCCCATTTCCGTCTGCATTGCTTGAAGACTATTCGATCGGATGTATGGATAGGAATCGCGCTCATCTGTATCCCTTATTATACTTGCTCATCGTGGCCCTTATCAAGGGGTCCAGCGGGATTTTCCTCGGCCAACATCTCCTCTTCGTCCTCGGTCATGAAGGCTACTAGACCTAGGTCCACGATGAGCTTCTTGATGAAGGCAATCGCGTTGGGTCTTGTAGTCGTATTCACGACGTCGAAGGTCTGACCCCAAGTTGTGGAGTGCAGGTTGTCGAGGTACTCTTCGATCGCCGCGTTGGTGGCTGACTCGGAAGTGATCCAAGTCATCGTCCAGCCTGGACCGATAATGCCTCTCACCATACCGACGTTGAAGTCAGGCTGGTTCCACGTCAAGTCACTTCCATCGAACTCGGGTACGTCACTCATCAGATGTCTCCTAGCAGTTGTTGGATCCAGCCCTTCTTCATTTCGATGACAGCGTGTCTGCCCAAGTCGACAGTGTCGCGTGCCATGATGTCGATCACTTGTACCGACTCAGCCTGCCCGATGCGATGTAGACGGTCCTCTGCCTGGAGATTGAGAGCCGGGCTCCAATTGCGGTCCAGAAAGACAACTGTGGATGCCGCGGTGAGCGTGATCCCCACACCTCCAGCTTGAATGGTCCCAGCAAATACGCGTGTCTCACCTCGTTGGAACCGTTCCACGTTACCTCCTCGGACCGATGGTGGTACATCTCCGGTAAGGAGACCATACGGGATACCTGCTTTCTTCAGTCTGACTTCCAGTAGGGAAATGAGTTGCTTGAAGTTACTGAACACCACGAACTGCTTCGTGGGATTGTCCTCGAGGAGGTCCATGAGTACGTCGAGCTTGCTGCTGGGCTCACTCAGCCGTACCTGTCCCTCGTCGTTGATCTCTGCACTCGCCACTGCGAACTGCTGTAGCCGGACAAGCTGAGCGATGACAGCCGGTGCAACTAAAGGTGCATCGTCAGCCTGTCGCTTGACCCACGCGACCATCTCCCTCTTCATCTCATTGTACATACGTCGTTGTCCAGGTGTTAGCTCCACCCAGATCTTGTCGTAGTACTTGTCGGGGAGATCCTTCAACACTTCTGACTTCAACCTTCGTACGTAGAAGGGTTCGATCTTGTTCAGGAGGGCTGCCACGTTCTTCGGTCCGAGGATCTTGTGGTACCCCTGTGGGTACTTGATCTCGTACTCGACGTGCTCCTGGTAGAACTTCCAGTACGAACTGAACCTTGTCTTGTACAACCAATTCAGAGCTGACCAGAACTTATCTGGGTACCCTGTGGTCGGTGTTCCAGACATGGCCGTGCGATGGTTGGTAGGAATGAGCTTCAAGGCACGTGTCTGTTGTGCCTTTCGATTCTGCATTCTGTGGCACTCGTCTGCGATGACGTGCATCCATGATACCCTAGTCAGCTCTGGCATGAGCCGAAGAGCTTCCCAGTGCATGATCAGGACTTCGAACGGTCCTTCCTTGAACTGCTTGAACGATCGTTCCCGGTCCTTGGGGTTCAAGATGAACCCCTTCAGACCGAACATCTCACAATGATCGTACCATGATTCGGTAACGGACATTGGAGTCACAACGAGTGTGCGGTAGGTAGCAAAGCCTTGCTGCCTTAGTAGTACGTCGCGAGCAAGGGCTTCGACAGTCTTGCCGAGCCCCATTTCGTCGGCAATCAGGACCCCAGGGAGTAGGCCGACCTTGTCGACACACTCTTGCTGGAAGTCGTACAGTTCAATCATCACCCTCCCTTTATGGTCACTCCGTCGTCAGTGAAGATGTACGGGAACGGATTCATCTCGGTGAAGCATTCCGTTACGATGTCTTCTGGCGCATGTGATTCACGCCAGTCGACACCATAACGGCCTACTGCCCACCCGTTCCAGAACGCCTTCCATACCTCAGCGACTCTGGCTTCGAGTTCGGTCATGTAGTCGTTCCCACCCTCTTGATGGAAATGGAGCATAGCATCGTGTGCGGTGTACGGTTCTCCATGAACAGAGTCCCATCACCGTTCACTGTCGAGTGTCGGCCGTCACCGAAACAATTGATCGTCGTCTCGGTTGGTGGACCGGATCGCTGGTCGATCGAGATCCCGACTGACACCTTTGGAGTAGTAGTCTGAGCGTTGACATTGGTTGCCCAGAGACCTCCCATGATGACAGCTCCTACTCCGATGGCGAATAGTTCCTTACGCATTACCGTCTCCTTTGATCTTCTTCATGAAGTTCTCCATACCGTTCATGTTCGGGATCGTCTTGGCGACCGTAAGTGCGGGGTCCGGCTTCCCTGATTCGGCAACAATGTCGTTGCCTAGCTTCCTGGCGAACTCCAGAGGGAGAAACACCACGAAGACACCTGTGGCTGAATGAAACGCGATCTGAACGAACTGATGTGTGACACCTTCGTTGTCTCTGCCAGATGACCTACCGAGAACATACGACACGTTCGTGGGGCCCGCTGGAGTAAGTTGCGGTCCCGCTTGAGGGCTATTCATAACCTTGCTCCTGTTCTAGTTCGTAGACCATGCCCAAGTCGGACATGTTGTCTTCTTTGAGAACGATACCGCACTCACAGATCCACAGACGGATCGTGTCAGTACCTTGGACTTCATACTTCGTGTCCAAGTTCTTCCACAGGATCCTCTTGTGGCAGGTCTTGCAGATCATCCCCAGGTCCACGCTCGGCATCACTGGAGGTGTCCAAGACTTTCCCTCGTGCGACCGCTTTCGCCTGAAGCGCCGCGTCGGCTTGACTAACGCTGACCACAGTTCGTCCACAACGACATGGCTCCGTTTCTATGACCTTGTTGCGGATGTAGTAGTACACCAATTGTGACGACATGCCACGAAGCTTGGCATACTCGATCGGAGTCAGGAACCCGACAACCTCAGCCTGATCGGCAATGTCGAAGAGCTCGAGGTCATGTTCTAGGTCTCCCATGAATGTGGACCTCCGTGGCCTTGAACGTGATGGCACTGACTGAACGCCGTCATGTTGAACGTCTTGCTCAATCCTGCAGCGTGGTACTGCTTGTTACCGTTGTCTACCATGCACAACGGGACTGCCTCCATGTGCCAGCAGTGTCTGTTGTATCTCCAGCCCTCGCATGTGCATGTGATGCCACGTTCGTCTGGGTACACGACCACAAAGTGTGATGTGCCTGGACGAGACGTAGATGGCGCACTGAAGACAGTTAGGTTGTCACCCAACTTCGTCAGAGTACCCAACTTGGTCTCCGGATCAGGTGTTGTGGATAGGTTCACTTTAGGCATCAGTGGATTCCGTTCTTTCGGGCACAGTTGTTCCATCCGACTGTACTTCCGAATCGGCCGAGGTCGGACCAAAGGTCAGCTGCCACAACTGCGTTCCACCAAGGGTTGTACATGTCATCAGGAACGAGGCCAAGTCTGGCCACCCTAGGGCCTTGGGCACCACTTCCAATGTTAATCTGCATGAGCCCTCGGTTTGAGCCATTTCGTGCATCAGGTCTAAGGCCTGACTCACAAGACGCGATCGTGACTGCATTGTCTTGTTGCTCCTTTGTAGCACCTCGTAGTTCGAATGCTTTCCGGATCATCTCTTCTGGTGTGCAGGCCGTAAGGCCGAATGTCAGGAGTAGCGCCGCTATGCGACGCTTTGACTTCATCTGCCCCCCTTATCTTCGGCTGCCAGCCGAGCGAGGTAGTCTTCGTAGGCCTGTCGGTTGGAATCGGGTAGCACAGGGAACTCCTTTGCTGACTTGCCTCGTTGGGGGATCGTACCGTCTTCGTTCACCTGGACGATCCATGTGGTGTTGTACCACGGGCAGACTTCGGTCAGGCACTTGTACGTGTAGACCTTTGATCTACGTGGTCCAGGATTGGTCGCCACGAGTTCGCCGTAGTGCTTGCACCGCGGACATGATCGGGCTTCCTCGAGTGTCGTTTGCGAGTCGTTACGATCAGCCAATCTTGGCCTCCAGTTGAGCGAACCGAAGTTCGGTGTCGGACTTTATGTCGTTGATCTGTGTCTGTAGATCACGGATCTGTTGCGCCTGCATCTCATCTGCAGACGTCTTCTTGAGGAACCCAGGACTGGTCTCGAACAGCTCCACCGTCGGCGGCTGAAGGATGACCCATCGACTCTCAGAGCCACCCCCTCCACGGTACAGCTGTCTCACGCAGTCCATCCTCTTCAGGTGCCCCATCACGGCTGTGTAGTAGGGCACACTCAGGTTGCACGTTCGGAACAGCTTGGTCAGGTGTCCCTGGTAGATGACATTGCCATCTTCGTCAGGTTCTGATCGTTCCTCCATTGCCTTGTAGATGGCCTCGCAGTGACCAAACACCGCGGGCATCGTCTTGACGGGAATACTCATAACCTCCTCGCTTCCATTAGTCGCATCTTCATGTCTACTGCGTCCGCAAACTGCCAGTTCAACTGGTCGATAGTCCGCAGCAGGTCTTCAGGCTCTTCGTACGTGTGTGCGAAGTCCTCGTGCTGAGCATCTTCGACAGCACCCTTGTGACCTTCTATCCACATGTCGAGGATGTCACCTAGGTACTCAGCCTGACGTTCGGTCAGTTCGAGTTTGACCAATGTTTCTCCCTTCTTTCCTTTATTATACTAGAGACAGAGTAACCGAATCAAGAGTCCAAATCGGGCCTCATTCGGAGGAACTGTGGGAACCTTGGAGTGCCGGCAGTGAAGCCGAAGTGCTTGACCTCAATCCACTTGCCGATGTAGTGCTTCATCTGATCGGTCATTTGGAGTCGAGTCAGATCGTCCATGCCTGAGCATGTCACGATATGGAGAAGTCCATCCTCCCGCTTGTACTCAAACTCGATCGCACCGATCATGTCCTCGTACTTGCCAAAGCCTTCAGTGAACCCAGTGATCTGGACTTCGAAGCTGTCGAATCTCTTCAGCTTGTACCACGTATTTGCCTTACGCTTGCCTTCGTAGTAACAGGCGTCTGGGTTCTTGAGCATGACACCCTCGCCACCGTTCAGGACGTACTCGTCATACCAAGCCTGGTCAAACGCGTCCATGCGAGGCACTAGCACCACAGGGCCTTCGGCTGTGTAGTTGAGCCTGTACGACTCGTCATACCAGTACTCAAGTCCTTCGCGTCGTTCCCAGTCGGGGAAGATGTTGCAGTTGTCGAACACGAAGAACTGGATGTTGCGATCGTGTTCCTCTTGCTTCTGGAGGGCGACGTCGACTCCACTACCCAAGACCCTTGTGGTCTGATTGAAGTCAATGGTGTAGTTGCCTGCCCAGTAGCCGAGTTCCCCATCTAGGAACTCGTGCTTCCACATCGTTTCCTGTAGGCACGTGACGAGGTATGGGAGCTTCTCTGTTAGGTCCTTCCCGCCTCTAGACGTCAGAGTGACCTCGTGTGCTCCCTTGTAGGCAATACAACGGATGCCATCGAGCTTCGGCTCCATGACGTAGTTTGGGTACTTGTACAGCTTGTCGGGTAGAACTGGAAGTGCCAGTTGAGGTTCCATCATGCTCCTTTGGTGTGGGCGTCGTACGCGCGGACGGCAGTGCAGAGGTCGCAGTATCCAGGCGTCTGATAGATGGCTTGGCCGCACGTGTGGTCGAGGGTCGACGCCCGCGCCGCGTCGAGCACCGCGTCGAACAGTTCGGCGGGCATGAACGCGGCGGCGAAGGCGGCGTCGGCCCACCATAGGTAGACGTCGCTCGGCGTTGCTCGTTGTGATCCGGCACGGGGAAAGCGCACGTTCCACCCGTCGCCTTCAGCCCGTTCGGCGTCGAGCGGTGCGACGAGACGCACCTTGCGGGTGTCAGTCATCGGCATCACACAGGTCTTCGATGAGGAAACCGTTTGGCCCCTCCTTCGTCCGGGCGGCGACCTCAGACATGAACCAATCGACTACCACTCGCTGCTCGTCTGGCGTGAGTCGCCCGTACTCCACTATGAAGTCGAGACCGTTGGCGACATGCACCGCCATCGTCCGGAGAGCGCCGGTGTCGTCTACCCACTTCAGCGTGGCAGCAGGTTCCCCCTCCGCTCGGGCGGCGTCATGCGCAGCGAGAGCGGCGTACTCGCGATAACAGCCTTCGATGTCGAACAGGTAGTCCTCTTGCGTCTTGACGCCGAGGTTCGCTCCGTTGAGCCATGCGAGCACCGCGTCGAGTACTTGTTGTCGTGCCGCTCCTACAACATCCGCCTCGTCGCAGAGTCGGCGGGTAGGGCACGGCCACGCGTCGTGGCACTCAGCACAGTCGGTGCAGCCTTCGTCGTTACATTGCGTGTGCAACTCGGCGATGCGTTCGAGCGCGCTCACAGCCCCTCCCCGTGGACATGGTCATGCCAAGCCTGCTTGATCTTGTCGTATGACATTGGTCCGTCGGCAGTCTCCTTTGGGATAAGGATTGGCTTGAGATCGTCTAGACCGAACACAGCCTTGGGTGGGATCATATGTTGCTGGGGAAGTTCTCTGCCTCGGAAGGCGTCCCACGCATCAGCAAGGCGCTCTCGGAGAGTCAGCTTGTCTGGTTGGGAGTAGCCTACGTAGATAGACTCTAGGCGCTGTTCTGGGTTGAACTCCCAGTCCTTGCCGTCTGGACCAGTATAAACGTACGGCGGAAGGGTCATTGTGAACCTGCCATTGACTGTATAGTAGTCGGTTGACGTTTGATTACGCTGGTCGATGAACGTGTACAAGATCTCGTGTTGCTTTGGTCTACGGGGCTTCATTTGTCTCCTAACGTAAAGAGGGAGGCACCACGAGTTGCCTATCGTGTGGGCAGGGTGCCTCCCTCGACCTAATCGACTGCTTTAGCTGTCCTTACGACCGAAGGCCCTCGAGGTACCTTTGCTCGTAGTACTCGCCACGCTGCATGAGGAACTTCTCCACCATCTCCTGGCTGGTGAGGGCGTCGTCGTTGAACGACGGGATGCTACCGTAGCCCTCCTTCTCGAGATGCTTCTGGAGCTCATACATGAGGTTGTCGTAGAGGTACTGCAACTGGATCGGGATGGACTTTCTCAGTGATCGTCCCGTGCCACCACCATGCTTACCTCTGGCGATGAGGTTGCAGAAGGTGATCCGGTTGATCGCACCTTCGAGGCACACCGCGCCGTTGGCGTCTTCCCAGGTACGTGTGGCCCAACCATGTTCGCGGATGTACTCCAATGCCTCGAAGCACATGTCCGCTTTGCCTTCGTTGAGGTTGACGTAATGCTCCTTCAGTGCCATAACACTCCTCTCGTTGTTACCTTTATTATACTATGGGCAGATGTACCTTCGCAAGAGGCAGAAAGAAGGCCCCAGGCTAGCTGGCAACCATTGCTGGGATTTACGCCGCTTTGCCTGGGGCCTTCGATCTGGGGCTGGAGAACGTCAGGCGTTCGCGCCAGCCTCGGCCTTGGCAGCGGCCTCGGCTTCCTTCTCTGCCTTCTTGGCAGCGCGCTCTGCCTTGCGCTGCTCCTTGGCGTCGAACCAGGCCAGCGCCGCTTCGATGTCGACGATCCAGTGGCCGTCGGTGTTCTGCTTGTTCGGGAAGTCCTTGGAGTTCTTGATGAACCCGTACACCATCTGCGGGCGGAACTCCGTGCCGAGCTGAGCGCTCAGGCGCTTCGCGAACTGGACCGGCGTCTCCCAGCCATCGGGAACCGGGTCCTTCTTGGTCTTCTCGGGCTTCGCCTCGGTGGGCGGAGCCTCGGTCAGGGTCTCTTCCTGGGTGTCACTCACTGCACTGTCTCCTTCGTTGGTTGTGGGATTGGTGTTCTTGGTTCGAGCCACGCTGTGACTCCTTTCTGGGTATGATTCTATTATATGGGATCTACCTTGACCCTTTCAACGGGTCATCCTGGTGAGACTCCAAGTTTCCTACTCGGGGTCTATCTCCAGTGATTGCCTGAGCCATTTCTGGACCAGCCTGAAGAGTGGCCATGCACCGATGAACAGGAGGATGACACCGATTGGTGCCAACACTACTGTGAGGATCAATACAAGGCCAACGATGGTGAAGGGGAAGCTCCATAAGATCGACAGGATACATATGAAACTCCTCCCTACCATCTGGACGAAAGGGGTCCGCCTCTTTGGAGGTGGTGCCCTTTCTTCGTCGCCGACTAGACGGAGAATCTTGTTGCGCTTGTTTAGACTGAGTCCGTCCAGCGCATCGTCAAACTCCTCGTCAGTCAAGAGGCTCGTCCGAGTGGCCTTACCTCTTCTCGGAGGCGAATGCAGATCTTTCCATCGAGTTCACTGACGAAGATATGCATCACCTCCAGCTCGACCTCACCACTCGCACTGAGAATGATGACGTCGGGGTCACTGTCGTACTTGTTGTCCCTTCTGACCGCAGCGTCATTGAGCTGGGTCTGGAAGTTACGTAGGTTCATCATACACCTCCAATCGAGGTCGCAAGCTTCGCGACCAGCAGTAGTAGGTCGTTGGAGACGTTCACAGTCTCCCCTTCTTCGTTGGCGCCCATGAGAAGGGCATTACCAACGATCATGTCGCCGCCACGCATCCTGTGGTAGATCATGGAGGCGAGTCCGTTGAACGCTAGGTTCTTCTGACGCCCAAGTTCGTCGACGTACATGTACTGGCGCTTTCCCAGTCCTATGCACTCGATCAGATCACAGTTGAGTAGTTCGTACATGTGTTCCAGGTCGAACTTCTCCCTGTGGATGTACGAGAACGTCGGCGAGTCGACTGGACCAGCCGGGATGAATACGGCACTTAGCATGCAATCACCTCCGATAGTGGGCGGACACTTGGCGTGGTCTTGTCGTCGTAGTAGAACGTGTGTTCGAACGACGTAGTGACCAGTCTGCACGCAGCCTCGATAGAGTCGTCTCCGTCGAGGAACGCTTCGTCGATGTCTAGGACAACTACGTATTGCATGTCACCTCCCTTCGAGTGCGTCAGCTGCTGCACGGAGTTCGGTCTGCACGGTGTACATGGTTCGGCCATCAACGTCGTTGAAGCCAACCGTCGTACTCCACCCGAAGTTGTACCTCCGGTCGAAGTCAGGTACGTCTGTCCCTACTGCTGTCCAGTACCCCTTGGACTCGAGGTAGTTGGCGAACGCAACCAGTGCGTCCTCCCATTCTGCCCGAATCCAACGCTCCTGGTTTGCGATCTCCGGAGAGACCGCGATCCTGATCGCCTCGCTGGCACAGAAGCACGTGACGCCGTCTTGCATCGTCATCGCTGCGTTCTGGCACCAACCGAAGTTGATGTCGTAGAGGTCAGCAGCCTCACGCAACGCCTTGGCTGCCTTCTCTGGGTTCTCAACCTTCATCATCTTCGTCTTCCTCCTCGTCGTAGTCGTCGATTGGGCAGTTAAGGGACGCATGGCTTGTGCCACAGTCGTCGCAGTAGTACATCTCGTAGGCCTCTTCGGCAGTATAGGCATAGTCGTCTGCACACTCACAGCACGGCCAGTCCTCACACTCGCAGGACTTCACTCTGATAGGCATCAGTGCCTCCTCTGGTCTCGTGCCCACAGGCGTGAGCAGTCGTAGATGTTCGTCTTGCCGGACATCGAGTGTCCGGGGCCTTCGCCCTCGTTGTCGTTCTGCACCAGGAACCATGCGTCGCACGTTCCGCTGTTGGGGTGAGGTACGTGGGGCTTGTCCAACTCCTCACGATTCTCCCAGGTGTTGAGGACAGTTCCCATGTGCCAGTCGTAGGTGAAGACGCGCATGCCGATAGTGATCGGCACGCCGTCGTTGGTCTTGTGCATCATGCCTCCTTGCAGAAGTGATCGATGCCCTTGATGCTGGCATGCGACAGAAGTACCTGTGTGTACTCTGTCTCCGTGCTCCAGGACTGCTGGAGTTGGGTGCTGATGTTGACAGTCACTGTCTCCGCTTTGTTACACCGGGGACAGTTGACGACAACGGTGTGCGATGTGTCAGTCATTGTTCACCTCCTCCAGACGGATCGTGATGAGGGCCATGAGCGCCTCCATCTGTGTGATGTGATCGAACGTCCGCTCACGGTCCTCTGGGGTCTCCGCGTCGACGTCTTTGGACGCTTCCTTGTACATCTCGACCGTGAAGTCGAGGGCCTCAAGGACGATGTACAGCTCGTCGTCCGTGAAGTTCGTCGGAACGGTGTCACTCACATGAACCTCCGTAGAACTCGTCGATCAGCTCGTTGGCACGATCAGGATCGATGTGGTGATGCATCCGACCGAGCCTCTTGATCAGTTCCTTTCTCAAGAGCACTCGTCCCTTGGCATCGTTGAACGTTGGCGTGAACCCAGCGAATGAGTTCAACGGGTCGCTCTCCATAAGATCGATCAGATCGATCAGTTGGCCCATCTGGAAGAGCCTCTCCATCTCGTTGACGATCTGGACGAGGTCTTCCCACATGAGTTCGATCACGATCGGCTCTGGGGTCGCCTTCACGTGTAGCCACACTTCGTCTTCGCCACGGTAGTCGAGGTTGACTTCCGTTTCGTCGTTGAGCGTGTAGCGCCTGGGCGTCATTGTCTGCTCCTTTCTGTGCACCTCCGGATGAGGAACACAATCGGGTGGAGAGACCTAAGCCTCTCCACCCTCAGTGTCACTCAGCCTCGAGCCGCGGTCGTCCCCGCTTGCCCATGGGCTTCACGTTCTCCGGGTCATACTTCATCCAGGCCCGGAGAGGCTCCTCCAACTTGTTCCGCACTCTGATAGCGTACCCGTTAGCACGCTTGAACATCGACCTCATGCTGGCCACGTCCTTGACGGTATCGCCTTGTGTCCCGTCGAGGACGAGAGCCCATTGGCCGACGTTCTCCTTGAGGGCCTCCCTGATGGAGGTCCACTTGTCCCTGCTCATGTCAGGCTCTTCGAACCTGTACACCTTGGGCATGTTCTACTCCCCCTCCTCGAGCTGGGCGTCCAGCTCGATCTGCTTGCGCAGCTTGCGGTTCAGGTACCGCTGCGCGAACTCGACCGCCACGTCCCACTGGATGACGATCTTCTGCGTGCTGTTGTGCTTCACGCTCGGGATTCGCCCGGCCTTGATGTAGTTGTACACCATCTGGGGCCGAATGCCGAGGCACTTCGCCAGCACGATCGGGTTCACGACACCCTCTTGACGCTGCGCGAGCAACCGCTCGACTCCCGCGTCCACCAGGTGCTTCGTGGTCTCCTCGACCGTGATCAGCATCTCGTCGCTGACGACCTCGTCGTCGTCGTTCTCGGTCATGGTCTGCTTGGACATGTCTTGGTGTGCTCCTTTGTTGTTGGTGTTGTTTCCTTTATTATACTGCTTCTTCTGGACCAAATCAAGCCGTCGGCCCTGAAGATCTTAATCCTGGTCGATTGGCTCCAGGGTGGCGTCCTGCTCTGCCTTCTGGCGGCGGATTTCCTTACGCACCCAGCAGTGCGGCGAATGCGCGTCCAGGTTGCGATACTTCCCACAGTAGGGGCACTTGGCCTTAGTCATGAATCCATTCCTCCTGTACTCCGGATGCGATTGAGAACCACGCGAACCCGGCCATCGGGAACCACTTCGTTCCCACAACGCTCCGGGCAAACGGGACCATGTTCTCTACGGGCACCACAGGGGTGCTCGCTTCTGTTGCTGCGTTGGCGGCCTCAGCGACTCGTGCCTGTTGGTAGACACGATCGCTGTCGATCCGCTTATCGATCGCGCCCAGCAGCAGGACCGAAGTCACTGCCGCTGCCGCAATCTTTGTCCGCTGTGTCATGTTACTCCTCCTCGTCTTCGACGATTGCAGCCGCCTCGTTTGCGAAGTCCAGAATGGTTCTGGCACTCCGGATCACTTTCGTGACCGCCTCCTCGTCGAGTTGCGGAATCAGTGCGTTCGACAGCATCGTGTTGATGCCGCCGATCACCTGGAGGATGTGGTCCGTACCGTGTGCCACCTCGACGTCGCCGCCGATGAACTCCAAGAGTGCCGTCACGAGGGCTGCACCCTCGATGCCGTTCATCTCCTGGAGGATGTTCACCGTGTGGTTCGTGAACACGTCTCCTGGCAGGTTCTCACTGGCCATTGTTCGTTACACCTCCCCTCGTTCATCGTATCCGAGTGCGTCGTACAGAATGTTGATCCGATCCTGAGCGTGTACCTCAGGCGTCGTCTCACTGTCGTAGTCGTCGTACGCGTCGAACCAATCGTCGATCTTCTGCATGATGTCGGCAATTGGATCCGAGAGTAGTTCCTCATCGTCTCCGCACCACGCACGCCAGATCAGGAAGTAGACGTTACGGTAGCGGAAATGTTCGTCTTCGATGAAGTAATCGTTGGAGAGATCAAGACCGGGGATGGCCAGGAGGTCGATGTCGATCGCACCTGCTACTGCACGGTACAAGGGGACATCTTCGTACTTGGTCATGAGTCTGATCACCTCCTCTAGGTCCTTACGTAGCTGATCGTTCATGTCTGTACGTTCCTTTCTGTTAGCCTACTACAGGAGAGTAGTAGGAGGGTTTCCTGTTGCTTCCTTCCGCGGCAGACGGCGTCTTCTACGGAACTTACCCTCCGCTTGATCCTCTGCCTGCTGAAGTTCTTTACGCTGCCGATCATAGTTGGCTCGGTTCAGATCGTACAAGATCAGAGACGTCTGCTTCCGATCGTTCAGTCTCTGTCTCATACGTTCACGTCTGTACGATTCTTCTTCAGGAGTCATTCCTGATACTCTCCTATCCGAGTTATAGCTTCCTCCAGAGTTCGTCTCGAGTCAGTGTTACCGGATCAGGATCTACTTCGTAGACTTTCAGACTACGTTCAGCAACCCGATCGATTCTGTACTTACTGACGTTTACGGATTGTTTGTGATTCCAACGCATCCGTACCTTTCCTTTCGCTTCGTCTCGGTTACGAGCTACGTCGTTCGCCGGACGATCTGTCATGTTCTGAAACTCTCCGAGCTTCTGCAGCTTACGCTCGAGGCTGAGCTGTTCGTACTCTTTCTGCTCTTCGCGGATTCTACGTGATGATTCGGTGTAGTCGTACATTCGCTTCACCTCCTTCCGCACTTTCAGATTCATCTTCTTCATCTTCTTATATTATATATTAACCTTCACAGTCCGTTTCAAGATGTCCGATGTGATGTTCGCGTTCCGCATGGAGGGTCCGAGAAATGAGTCGGGTTCAAGATGTCCCGTGTGAGGTTCTCTTTCGGAGTCTGTATGTCCTGAACGGGGGTCAGGATAGTGTTCCGTGTTTGCCGTCAGAGTAGTATCCTCGGATATACACCGATAGATTCCGTTACGGATAGAGCGTATCATGTCCAAACAGAGCGTGGAACCTAGCGGAGGTTCGGAGCGCTTTCTGACCTGTCAAAAATGACCTCTATATTCCTATATGAGTATATACGAAGATAAGGAGTAAGGTATCTCGGATATCATCCCTATAGCTAAGGGCTCTATAGGTACTAATGAGTACAGTAACCCTTCGGTATAATTGTAACGGAATCTATCGGTGTATATCCGAGGATACTGACTCCGCGTCCTCGTAACACACCCTGTGGTTGCCCTTTGGACACAGGGGCCGGTTGGACGTGTAGGAAGTTTAGTGAAGGCCGAACGTTCGGACCAGAGGAGATCCTTTGGGACCAGCGGCCCATTGGACCTGTTGGAAGGTTTGGAACATTCGGAACCGCGG
>Ga0137424_1000006_pt1 | contig 44244 bp, 48 predicted proteins | sample EasRivERMZT620_2_FD_102317 | JGI IMG/M metagenome (GOLD analysis project Ga0137424, IMG submission 102317) | Soil microbial communities from meander-bound floodplain in the East River, Colorado, USA - East River MetaG ERMZT620_2 | ecosystem: Environmental > Terrestrial > Soil > Floodplain ... | reverse complement strand
GACAGGGCCAGGGTCTCGGTCTCCGACGCGCCGAGCGCCCCGACGAAGGTGCCCTGCGTCACGACGCTGGCCGGGTAGCTGGCCGTGCGGGTCGGCGCCTGCAGGGTGACCGGGTTGGCCGCGCACCAGGCCAGACGGAACGTCACTCTGAGCACCTTGCTGTCGGCCTGCATCAAGTTGAGCAGGACGACGCCGGAGGCGTCCGAAATGACCCCCTGGTCGAAGACGCGCATGTTGATATCGTCCCGCACGGCGATCTTGAACATGGACGTATCAAAAGCGAAGGCGAGGGCGTTGGCGGCGCCGGAGGAGAAGCCGGTCAGCCCCATCTTGCTCACCTTGGCGGGGATGTTCCACACCTCGCCCGCCCAGCGCCCGGCCTGGGCGCCGGCGTTCGAGGGCCCGCTGGCCGGGTAGAGGAAGCCCCGGTTCCCGTCGCGGGTGTTGCGGATGACGCCCCGCATGGTCTGGCGCAGCAGCCAGGCGTCGGGCTCGTACCCGTCGCTCTCCAGGAGCATCAGGGCCGCGTTCAGGTCGTCGAAGATATCGTGCGTGGCCGAGGCGACGGCGCCCGTCGCCACGTTGCCGGCGGCGGTGGCGGCGACCAAAATTCCGTCAGGCCACAAAGTGGGCTTACCCGTACCGAAAAGTATGGCATCGTCAATGACTTTGCCCATAGCTTCGGTCACCTGCGGCTTGATGAGTGACCACATATCGTAGTCAGTGTCATCATAAACAAGATCAGGAATTGGCACAAGAACAGCCAACTCTTCGGCATTAAGAAAGATATTGTCCCACTTCATGTCCGAAGTTTGCTTGAGCCCGGTGTCTCCGTTAACAAAGTAGGCCAGCGGTTTCCGATCGAGAATCGGAAGTCTGCGCTGCTTACGGGACATGGGCACCCGGTCGAAGGAGGAGAGGGCGAAGCTCTTCTCGGTGGTGGCGCTGATGATCTCGTGCGCCACGTCTTCCGGGATGAGTGGCCCGGCCTCGGTTCTGTCGATCGCGGCTGAGTAGGACATATCGGGCGGCCTTTCTTGACCGTGGGGGGGTGTTTTACTACCGCGCGCTAGCGGCGGTTGAACTCCCGGCGCAGCCAGTCGTTCATCGTGGGCGTCCCGTTCCGTCCCCGCCCGATACCGGTGACGAGTTCGGGTTCCCCGTCGTCGATCGCCTGGGCCACCCGGCGCTCGGCGTTGTCCCGGCGCCGGCCACCGCCGGCGCCCTTGATCTTGCGCGCCTCGTCGGCCCGCCAGATCTGCTCCAGACGCTTCAGGGCGGCGCGCACCACCTCGGCGCGCCCGTCCAGACCGTCCGGCACGGCAGCCAGGATGGAGGCCCGGTCGCTCTCCGGCAGGGCTTGCACGATCGGGTCGATGCTCACCCGGTCGTAGTGCTCCACGAGCCCCCGCACGAACTGCTCCTGCTGCTGGATCGCGTCGGCCTGCTCCTCCAACTCGGCCGCCTTGTAGACGTCCGTCTGGCGGGCCTGCCGGGCCTCCCCGCGCAGCTCCTCCACCTTGCGCTGGCGAACGTACCGGCCTTGCTCGTCGCGCTCCTTGTTGGCGCGCGCCGTGCGGCGGTCGATCTCGCTCTGGACGGCCCGCGCGAACGGGTTGTCCGCCTGGGCCAGCGCCGCCAGCTCGTCCCCCGGCAGGGAGGCGAGCTGGCGCGCCACGTCGGCGGCGCGCCCCGAGATCGGGGGCGCCTGCCCGGGTGGCTGGGGTGCAGTCCCCGTTGGTCGGTCGTCAGGGCGCGATGCGGGCTCGTCCCGGGGCCCCCCGCCCTCCCCCGCGTCCGGGCTGCGAACCTCGCGTCTCCCGAAGAGGCGGGAGATGAAGTCCGACCCGGCCCGCGAGGGCGTGGCGGGTGCCTCGGCACCGCTACCGGCCTGCCCGTCCCGATCTTGGGGAGGGGCGTTTCGGGAGGGCGCAGGCGGGGCTTCTCCGGGCCGTTGCCGGATCGACGGCGGTGGCGCCGTCATCCGGCCCGGTGCCGGGCCCGGGGGCGTCGAGTTCTCAGCGGCGGCCGCACTCGGCTCGGCTGGGACTGCGGGGCCCTCGGTCACCTACACACTACGCCTTCCGAGACACAGGGTAATCCTGACCGATTGGTCAGCGCAACCACCGTATCGGTCATTGGCTTTCCACATCAGTAGCTACCATCTGCTATCATAGATGTATGAGTGCTGACGAACCGTTGACCCCCGAAGAGCTGACGGCCCTGCTCATCAACCACCTGCGGCGCCTACCCCGGGAGGAGCGCGTGGTGCTCTACCGGGCGCTGGGCGTCGCCAACGGGCAGCCCCGCTCGCTGCGTTCGATCGCGCGCGAGCTGGGCAAGACGGAGCTGGCGGTGCGCCACCTGCTGGAGCGGGGCGTGCGCCGGCTGCGCTTCCTGCGCGACCGGGGCGCACTGGCCTTCGACCCGGGGTTGTCGTCCCCGGTGGTCTCGCTTTACGAGGGGTGGGGGGTGTGAAGATCCACCCGATCGAGTGGGCCTTCCTGCTGCTGGTGCTGGTGCTCGGGGTGGGGATGGCGGGCTACGTCGCCTCCGGGCTGGCGATCATCGGCTGGCGCATCCTGCTGTCCTGGCTTTAGCGGGACATGATCGCCCGCCAGCGCGCCTGACGCTGCTCCTCGGTCTCGCCCTCCTGCTGGCCGGGCAGCCCGCCGCTCGCCATCGCCGGCGGCGGGGCCCCGGCGGCGAGCTGCGCGATCTGGCCGGAGGAGGTGGTGGGGATCTCCCAGTCCTCGTACTTCCCGTTCTGGTAGACCGTGCGGGCCCAGCCCGGCCGCCCCTGGTCTTTCAGATCGACCGCGCCCTGCCCCTCGGCCACTTGGCTGCCGGCCCCGACGCCGCCCGCGGCGCCGGCGGAAGGGGTGTACCGCACCTGATCCATCATGCCCCGTAGGTTATCGCCCGAGGGCATCTCCGGCAGGGGCACGTTGACGTTGCGAGCCCGGGCCTCGGGGACGAACGAGAACAGGCGCTGCACCGCCTTGTCCGCCAGCTCGTCCATGTTGGGCAGGGCCTTCTTGAAGTTGGCCGGGTCGAGGCTCTCGGGCGAGAAGGCGAAGTCCGTCCGCCCGCTGGCCAGCGAGGCCGCCAGCTTGCCGGTGTCCCGGATGAACTCCGGGGCCCGCGTGCGCTGCGCGATCTCCCGGGAGATGGCACGGCCGGCGGTGTCGGCCTCGTAGGCGAGGCGCCCCCGCTCCCGGTTGGCGGTCTCGACGCGCCCCTCCTCGGCGTTCTGCCGGGTGAGGTTCTCCTGCTCCAGCTTGCGCTGCTCCTGCTCGGCGGCCGCCTTGAAGCCGGCCAGGGGCCCCTCGACGTTGGTCTGCATCCAGGTGTCGAACTGCGCCTCGGCCATCTCCGGGCTGAGCTGCCCCGACTTCTGGAGGTCTTGCAGGCGGGCCAACTCGGTGCGGGCGAGGCCCTGCCGGCGCTGGGCCTCGGCCCGGTACTGGGCGATCGCGCTGGCGAACTGGGGGTCGGCCTGCCTTTCGGCGGCGGCGACGTTGGCCCGCTCCAGCCGGTCGGCCAGGGCCCGGCCCTCCGGCGTCTTGGTGTCGGTCTCGAAGATTTTGGCCCCGCTGCGGGGGTCGTAGGCGATGATCCGCCCGTTGTCGGTGACCGTCTTCGGCGCCGCGTCGAAGAGCTTGGAGCCCTTGGTGCCGTCCGGGTTCTGCAGCCAGATGTTGCCGTCCGGGTCGGTGATGGTCTTCGCCGCCGCCTTCGGGCCGGTGATCGACCTGGCCTGCCCGGTGGTCGGGTCGACCGTCCAGTAGGTGCCCTGCCCGTCCGTGATGACCGAGGGCCGCTCGCCGGGCCCGGCGGGGATGCCGGTGTCGGCGGTGGCGCTGCCCTTGACGTAGCCCCAGACCCCGTTGTTGTAGGTCTCGGTGACCATGCCGGTGATCTTGCGCCCCTGCGGATCCGTCCACTCCCGCAGGATGTTGCGCGTGTCGCCGTTCTTGGGCGTGGCGTCGCGCTTCTCGGCCTCGGCCTTGCTCTCTTTGTCGATCTGGCGCTGCTTGTCGGCGTCCGCCCGGGCGTTGTCCGCCCGCCGGTTCTTCTCCTGGGCGATGCGGTCGATCGCCGCCTGGTACTGGATGTTGTAGGTGTCGAGGCGCTTCTGGGCCTCGATCTTGTCGGGGTGGTCGGCCGGCTTGGTCGGGTCGCTCAGGATCTTCCCGACCTCGTGGACGTCGTTCTCGATCTTCTTGCGGTTGTTCTCGTACCGCTCCAGGTCGTCGGTGGTGCTCTCCGGGTACGGGTACGTGGTGTCGTAGGTGTCGACCGCAGCCGTCGAGGTGCTCGGGGCCGGGCCAAAATCCGTGCTCGGGCCACCCGGCGCCGCCGGGTTCCCCGGCGCCACGAAGCCCCCCGGGGCCCCGGGCGCCTGGATCGGCGCCGGAACTGTGCCGGGCACCGGCGTCCCCAACCGCTTCGCCTGCTGCTGGGCCCACCAATCCAGGAACCAATTCGCCGGACTGTTCGGGTACGGGTTGTTGTCCGGCATCTACCTGGCTCCCATCAGATCGCGCACCCAGTCGGGCATCGTTGGTGACCGATCGGTCACCGCAGACCCCCGCCCCTCGTTAGGCGAAGCCACTGTACCGCCCCGACCCTGGACGGGGTCGACGAAGTGGCCGGGGCGGTCGAACTTCTCGTAGTCCAGGTGGGCCCCGGTGGTGTTGCCGCTCACCCCCACCTGCTGCAGCGGCTGCCCCTGCGCCACCCGCTGCCCCGGCTGCGCGGCGACGCTGCCGGGCTTGGCGTGGCTCATGCGGTAGAAGTAGCCGTTGTCGCCCCGCAGCAGGGTCATCCCGCCCCAGCCGTGGTTGGCGTTGCGGTCGGTCTCGTTGGGGGCGTCGAACGCCTCCACGACCGTGCCGGAGACCGGCGCCACCACCTGGGCCCCGTAGCGGGCGGTGAGGTCGGCGCCCACGTTCTGGCTGGGTAGGGCCACGGTGGCGCCGGCGCTGCGCGCCTGGGTGCCGCCGAAGGGGTTGTTGACCTGCCCCCAGCGCTGCCCCGCCACCGGCCAGATCTCGTCGGTCTGCGCCGCACCGGCGTAACTCGGCGTACTCCTGCTCGCACCGCTTAACGAGGGGGAGGAGGCCTGGAGGTCGCGCACCCAGTCGGGGGCTTCCGTATTGCTGTTGTTGGTGGAGATAAGGGGCTGACCGTTTCTCCCCGCAACCGAACTTCCCATCAGATCGCGCACCCAATCCGGGGCCCCATCGGTCGCAGCGGGAGCCGCGGCGGCGGGAGCGGAGGGGGCGGTGCCGATGCCCTGGCGCCCGGTGACGCCCACGTTGCGGGCCCCGTACCAGGCGCCCCAGCCGTTCTTCGCGGCGGCGTCGAGCGCGTAGTCGGTGGCCTGCCGCCAGGCGTTGGGGTCGCCGGGCTGCAGCCCGGTCTGGGCGGTGAACGAGTTGCCCATCCCGGCGGTGGTGCCGAACTGCTCGTAGCCGGGCCCGCCGTAGTGGAGCTGGAAGGGCCAGAACGATTTGCCCGTCTTGAAGGAGCCGGTGCGGTTGGGCACCAACCCGCCCTCGCTCTGGGCCACCTTGATGGCGGTCTCCGGGTCGATGCCCCGCTTGGCGGCGGCGCTGCGGATGTAGCCCGCCACGTCATCGTCGCCCCCGCTCGTGCGCTGCTCGGGTGGGCGGTAGGTGGTGGCGCTCGACCCCAGGAGGTCTTTGACCCAGTCCGGCTCGTTCGCCATCTCAGCCCAGCTCCACGCCGTGCTTCTTCTCGATCTGCTCGCGCTGGTACTTCAGGCGGGCCGGGTCGACGGCCTCCATCCGGGAGAGGCGGTACTCGTCGGGGTGCGCCTTGATCCAGTCCGCCTCGGCCTGCGCGCTCTTGCTCTTCGCCTTGCTGCGGGCGCTCTTGGCCTGGGAGATCTCGTCGTTCTTGGTGCGGATCTGGTCGGGGGTGCCGGAGACGCCCCGGTACCTGGGGACGGCGTCGTACTCCCGCTGCGCCTGCTGCTTCGTGCCCCGGCTGACCTGCTCGCCGGCGACGACGTCGGCCCGCTCCCGGGCCCGGGTGAGGGCGGCGCGGAGCTGCTTCTCCTTGCCCGCCTCGTCGGCCGCCTTGTACTCGGGGGAGGCCAGCACCTCGCGCGTCGCGCGGTTGATCTCGCTGCCCGAGGCGCGCTGGAGGATGCGGGCCTGCGCGCTGGTGAGCGGTGCCCCCTGGTAGGTGTCGCCGGCGCGGTACTCGGGGGCGTTCACCCCGAAGCGGGAGAGTTCGGTGCCCTCCGGGGTGGTCTCCCGGCCTTGCGAGAAGCCGGCGTAGCGGGAGGCGAAATTGCCCTTGCGGCGCACCGGCTCGCCGCTGGTCGGGTCGAGGCGCTCGGGCAGGAAGAAGCGCCCGCCGGGGAGCTTGTACAGCAGCTCCTCGCCCGTGCCCTCCCGGGTGCGCTCGCTCGGGTCGATGGCGCTGCCGATGCTCGTGAGCGGGGAGAGGGCGCGCGTGCCGACGTTCACCGCCTGCTTCTCGGCGGCCTGCGCCAGCCGGCCGGCGGCGACGTCCTCGCTGAAGTTCTGGAGGTCTTCGAGGTAGGAGTTGGACAGCGTCCAGCGCCCGATGGCGTTGACCGTGTCCCGACCGACGTCGGCGGGGTGCTCCCCGCGCACCACCGCCCGCTCGCCGGCGGCGAGGGTGGTGGCGACGATCGAGGCGGCGCCCCCCACCGGGCCGATGCGGGAGATCGGCATCCCCCGCCAGGTGTTCCACTGCGCCCCGTCCGCCTCGGCCTTGCGCCGCTCGGTCGGGTTGGCCGGGGGGTCGCCCCGCAGGGCCCCGGACAGGTACTCGTTGGCGAACAGCCCGACCAGGCCGGCCGAGAGCAGGAAGCGCCCCCCGGCCTCCCGCGCCGCGTCCTTGTCCCCCTTCGCCAGCCTGTAGGCGAACTGCCCCGGCTGGGTGGCCCAGTCGCTGGCCAGCTTGGTGGTGGCCCACAGGATGCGCTCGGGCGTGCGGACGTAGGGGGCGAAGCCGGCCGTGGCGGCGCCCAGCAGGCGCTTGGCCATCGGCAGGTCGCGGTTGTTGGCCCACTGCCCGGCCGAGACCAGGGCGTCCGCCACCGGGCTGCTCTTCCCCAGGAACGAGGCGAAGTCGCCGGCGCGGGTGACCCCCTCGGCCGCCTCCGGCCCGGTCGCCCCCCGGCGGGCCATGCGCGCCCGCGCCCCGGCCTCGTTCAGCGTGCGGAAGAACTGGTCGGTGGCGGCGTTCGCCCGCGTCCCGGCGGTGAGCCCCCGCAGCACCGGGTTGGTCGATTCGTAGATACCCCCCGGGGTCAGCCCCTGCGCCGAGGCCCCCCGCTCGGAGACCTTGTTGAACTCCCTCACCCCCGCCTTGAGGGCCCGCCCGCTCAGCAACTCCTGCCCCATCCCGATCAGGTCGGACAGGCTCTCGGCCGGCCGGTCGAGGTTGCCCGCGCTGTCCTGCAGGTACCGCTGGGCGGTGCGGAACACGCCGCCCGCCGCGTTCCAGCCCAGGCTGGGAATCGAGGCCAGCGGGGTGGCCTGCGCGAGCTGCGTGGCGGCGCCCAGCTTCGTCGCCCCGTTTGCGCCGGGCGTCAGCAACCGGCGGGCCTCCTTCGGCAAGCCGCCCGCGCCCTCGGCCTCCCCCAACCCGAGTTGGCGGGGGACGCCCCCGCGCGGGCCCCTGGCGCCGGCGGCGGCGCCGAGCGTGTCGGCGCTGCGCCCGGCGAGCTGTCCCAGCGCACCCCGGGCGGTGGGGCCCGCCAGCGCCGCCCCGGCCGAGCCCACGGCGAAGCGCTTGGCGCGCTCCTGCCAGGTGGCGTCCTCGTCGGCGGTGGCGGCCCCGGCCACCCCGCCGGCGGTGCCGGCGGCGACGTCGAACGTGCGCTCGCCCTGCGTCGAGGCGGCGCCGTAGGGCTGCACGCTGGCCAGCGCCCGCTGCAGCGCCGACTGCACATCGCCGGCTTCGCCGGCGCCCTCCTCGCCGGCGACGGCCCCCACCGTATCCACCGCCCCCGGCGCCTGCGTGCGGGGCGGCAGCGTCCGCACGTCCACCGCCTGCGCCTCCAGGGGCGGGGCCCCGGCCGCCTCCAACTCCCGCTGCAGGTCAGCGATCGTCGTCCCCGAGGGCAGGTCGTCCGCCCGCGCCACCAGCGACAACCCGTCCGGGGACATGCGGATGGGCAGCCCGGAGCGCCGGGCGGCCTGCACCTCGGCCAGCGTCCAGCGGGCCCCGTCCGCCTTATCGAGCTGGAACGCCTGCCCCGTAGAGGGCCCCAAACGCCCCTGCTGGGTCTCCAGGATCGGGCGGTGCATCTGGGGGATGTCGCCCCCCAGCGCCCCGGCCAGCACGTCCTGCGCCTCCTGCGCCGGCGCGTCGGCCCGGGCGAAGAGCTGCACGGAGGTGCTGCCGTCGACGTTCTCCGTCACCGCGTGAGGGATCGACCGTTCGGTCAGCGCCCGGATCTTGCCGGTGTCCCGGTCGTAGCCCAGCGCGTCGAGTTCCTGGGGCCCGGCGTCGACGGTGGTGGTGTAGCCCCGGTTCTCAGCCCAGGCGTTGGCCCCTTCCTGCTCGGGCATGTCCAACCGGAAGCGCCCGTACTTCTGGCCCGTAACCGGGTCTTTGCCAGAGAGGCGAACGCCCCGCGCTTGGGAGGGCCCCTTCCCGAAGTTCCCCGGCCCGATCGGCCCGGTGAAGCGCACCCGGGCCCCGCCGCTCATCTCGTTGATGGGCCCCTGCGGGGCGTAGTTCTTCAAGAAGTTGGGCAGCACCCCGGCGTCCCACGCCTTCTGGATGGAGTAGGCCAGCGTGCCGTCGTCCACCACGGTGCCCTCCGGCATCCCGGCGAACTCGGCGGCGCCCCCCTTCATGGTGGCGTTCTTCACGTCGACCCGGCTGATCTCGTTCTTCGCCCCGTACCACAGCGCCGACTGCACCTGGTGGGGCTCCCAACCCAGCTCGTCCGCCAGCCGCTTGACGGTGGCCTGAACGTAGCGTGAGGCGGTGGGGTTGCCGGCCAGGTCGCCCGCCTTGATCTTGCGGGCCTCGTCGCCGTAGCCGAAGAGGCGGAACATATGCGTGTCGATCACGCTCCAGGGGGCGTGCTCGTTGCGCGCCGCCAGGGCGTTCAGGATGTTGAAGGCGGTGAGCTTGAAGTTGGTGGGGATGTCGATGCCGCCCTCCTCCCAGATGGCGGCGATCTTCTTGGCGTCGTCGCTGGTGATCTTGGCGGCGCCCCCCTCCAGCTTCGCCTCGGGCACCTTGGCGATGACCCCCTCGGGGCCCAGCACCGGGTCGAGCTTCGCCTCGATCTGCAGCTTCGGGTTGGCCCGCACCCGGTCGTAGCGCATCCCCGGGGCGGCCTCGCCCGTCCGCAGCAGGTACAGCAGTTCGTCCTGGTTCGGCAGCTTCCCGGTCAGCTCCCGGAACTTGCGGGCGGCGATCGACGCCTGCAAGGCCTTGATCAAGTTGTCGTGGGGCGCCGTCTGCGCTGCCGTGGCCGCCCACATCGCCCCCAGCTCGTTGAACAGCCCCTCGGACTGCTCCCCGGCCGGCTCGGCCAGGCTGCGGTAGAAGCGCCCGAAGTCGGGGTAGAAGTCCCGGAACCGCTCGTAGTCCGAGGCCATCCCCTTCAGGTACTCGTAGGGGGTCGGCGCCTCGCGCACCGCCTCCATCCCCGGGCCCGGGCGCTCGCTGCGGGTGCGGGCGACGCCCGGCGAGGTGCTGCTGTGCCCCGGCGCCCCGGGCAGCGCCCGCAACTCGTCGGCGGTGCCCTCGGCCCCGTCCAGCACCAACCCCTCGATGTCCCGGGGGGTGAACTCGTCGGCGGCGATGCCGAACTCGCTGCGCTCCGGGCGCAGCCCCCGCCCGGCCACCGCCCCCAACCCCTCGTCCGCCCGCGTGCCGAAGCGCCGGGCCACTCCCTGCGAGGCCCGCAGCACGTCGTCGAAGCCGCCGGCGAGCTGGTCGGGGTCACCGTACTTCGCCCCCACCGCGAACGGGATCGCCTCGTCCGGGGTGGTCAGCCCGCCCAGTACAGGGGTGTCCTTGGTCAGCCTCTGCCCACCCAACCCCGGCACCCACTCCGGGATCTGGGCCCCCTCCAGCACCGACGTCTCCCCGCCCGGGATGGCCTCCGTCGCCGCCCGCGCCGCCATATCCGGCAGCAACCCGGCGCCGATCGCCCGCCCGCCGGGCAGGGGCGCGCCGACGTTCTGGAAGGCGAGCCCGGCCATGCCGGCCAGGTTCTGCACCGGCGTGTCGGCCGTCATGGGGCCCGAGGCCGGGCCCGCCGCGCGCCGGGCCATGTTGGTCGCAAACTGCCCACCGGGGGTCTCCCGCTGGGCGGTCTCGGCCAGCGCCGACGTGATCGCCTCGCCCTCCGGTGTACCCGTCTGGTTGACCATCCCGGTGGGGCCCGGCTCCGGCTGCGGGAACCGCGCCTCCGACGCCTCCCGCTCCCGGCGGATGCGCTCCAAGTCGGCGTTCCACGCCTCCCCGCCGGGGAGGATGCCCTGCGCCTGGTCGATCACCCCGCCGAGGTCGCTGCCGATCTGCCCGATGCGGTCGCTCGCGCTGCGGGCCCAGTCCGGCAGGCCGCCCGAATTCCCTTCGCTTAACGAGGGGGAGGGGGGTGGGGTGATCTGGGGCAGGTTGGGGCGCGGGGCCTCCTCCTTCGCCCAGTCGGGCAGGAGGTTGTCCAGGGAGGTGCCGGCGCGGGACAGCCAGTCCCCGCCCACCTGGCCGATCTGCCCGGCCCGGGCGATCCGCTCTCTTGCAAATTGCTGAGCGCGCCGGCGCTGATAATTTAACCAGCCGCCGGTGTCGACCGGGGGCAGCATCCCGTCCATCAGATTGCTACCATGCTGTCATGGATGAAGAGTGGCGACCGATCCCCGGGTGGGAGGAGCTTTACGAGATCAGCGACCTGGGGCGGGTGCGGACGATCGGGAAGGGGAAGGGGCGTCGCCCGCCGGGGCGGGTGCTGTGCCAGCGGTACAGCCGAGACGGGTATCTGCGCGTCCGCCTGACGCGCAGTCGCTGTGAGCACAACCCCTACGTCCACGCCGTCGTCCTCGCTGCCTTCGTTGGGGTTCGACCGATCGGTCACGACATCGACCACTTGAACAACGATCGGGGCGATAGCCGCCTGACGAACCTGGAGTACGTGACCACCTCGGAGAATGTGCGTCGTTCTTACGAGCGCCGCCGGCTACTTAGCAAAGAAGTTGTAGCTTCCTGAACTGGGGCCAGCATATCGAGGGGCGGCGGTTCTCATGATGTTTTCCACATCTGGTGCGTACCAGCCCTCGTTCTCGTACTGACCGAGCACCATCTCGCGCTGGCTGGGTTGCATCCGGGCCCAGTTCTGGAGGTCGGCCTGCCGGGGGTTGCCCATCGCCTGGGTCTGCCCCTGCTGCTGCTGCCCGTAGGTGCCCGACAGGATGTCGCCGGCGAGGCCGCCCACCGTGTTCTGGCCCCCCTGCGCGCTGGCCTGGGCGCCCGTGCCGGTGGGGAGCTGGTAGCGCCCCTGGAAGGCGCCCATGACGTCCTTCAGCCCCTGCGGGGTGCTGCCGAAGGTGGTCTGGTAGCGGGCCCAGTCGCGCGGGCCCTTGAGCGACGCCTGCAGGCCCAGCAAGCCCATCGCCGTGGTGTTCTCCTGGGCGATCGCCTGCTGGGTCTTCTGGCCGTTCCACAATCCGGTGAGGCCCGCCTCGGAGACCTTCTGGGCGAACTCCTGCTGCAACCGGGCCAGCGTCGGGTTGCCGTCGAAGGTGCCGGTGAGGCCGGCGGCGGCCACCTTCTGGTCGTACTCCTGCTTGAGCTTCGCCAGGGTGGCCTCCCCGTTCAGCATCCCGGTGGTCTGGGCCTCCTGGTAGGTCTTCGTCCAGGCGTCGCGGGCCGCCTCCAGCGCGATGCGCTTGTCCCCCTGCGCCAGCAGGGCCTGCTGGTAGGCCCAGTACGCCGCCTTGTCGGCGGCCTCGGCGGCGTTGCCGTTGGCGATCGCGTCCGTGGTCGAGGAGCCCCCCGGCTGGACGTTCTGCCCGCCGGTGGCGGCGCCCCCGATGCTCTGGGGGGTGGCGCCCGTCTTCTCCTGGATCATGGCCCACGCCTGCGGGTCGGTGACGTAGATGCGCCCGGCCCGGATCTCCTCCAGCAGCCCTTGCCACATGGCCGGCGGCGCCGACCACGCCGGGGTGCCGATCCCGGTCGGGGTGTCGCTCCGCAAGAACAGGGTGGCGATGTAGTCCTTGCCTGCCGTCTCCTGGGTCTGCCCCCAGTTGCTGGTGACGGTCGACCCGAAGAAGCCCCCGCCCGTCCCGCCGCCCCCGGCGGCGTCGAGGTAGGCGTTCTGGTAGGGATCCTGATACCCCCCGCCGCCACCGTACTGCTGCGGTTGCTGGGGCTGCTGCATCGGGTAGCCGGAAGCCCCGTAGGCGCCCTGCGTCGGTGGCGGTGGCTGGTAGGGCCCCACGCCGGCGAAGGCGGTGTCCCAGCCCCCACCGCCCCCGTACTTCGCCCGCCACGCGGCGTCACCCTTCATCGCCTGCCCGCTGTCGGTGGCGTTGCCGGTGATCCACCGCTGCGGGGTCTGGACTTCGGAGCCGTTGGTCGGATCCCCGGTTCCCCCCAGGCCGAACCGGGTGTTGACCACCTCCGGCCCGTTAGGCCCCTGCATGGTGGCGAACAACCCCTGCGGCGCACCCGGGAAGCGGGGCTCCTGGTTCTGGGTGTCGAGGCGGAACTGGTTGTACGTCCCGCTGCCGGGGATGTAGCCCGGCGCCACGGTGGGCGAATCGTTGAACAGGTGGGGCAGGTCGTTGGGGTTGATGTCGATCGGCTGCTGCCCGAAGCCGGGGACGCCCTGGCCGTAGGGGATACCGGCCGTGCCGGCGCCGATCGAGCCCCAGCCCTCGTTGCGCCCCGGCGAGGCCGCGTTCCAGGTCGAGGGGGCCCCGGTCTGCCCGCTCTTAACGCTCCCGGTGCCGGAGGTCTGGCCCGAGAACGGGGTGGAGGGGTAGACGCCGGCGCCGACGCCGGTGCTTCCTGGCCCCCCTGCGCCGGCGCCCGTGCTCCCCGCGCTGGGGGCTCCGGCCACCTGCGGCGGGGGGTTCTTGATGTCGTAGACCAGCAGGCTCTGGTCGGGGTTGATGACGGCGGCGCGTCCACCCCCGATGTCCGCCGGGGCGGTCTGCCCCGGGGCGATGTAGGCCAGCTCCTCGTTGGCGCCCTCGGCGTTCCAGATGACGTAGCTGCCGTCCGAGTACTTGGTGCCGATCCGCCAGATGCCGTCGTCGCCCCGCCCGAGGTCGAGCTGGTCGTACTTGTCGACGGGGGTCGCGCCGGGTGCGGGCATCAGGTCGTCTCCTCGCGCATCTCACCGAGCATCTCGGTCAGCTCTTCCGGCAGCGGGCCGTCCGGCCCAGGCTCCCCCGGCGGGGTGTTGCCGGGCCAGCCCCCGGCCGGCGTCACACCGATTACCCCGCCTGCGGCGGGGCCCACCGGCGTCTCCTGGAACTTCGAGACCGGCAGGGCCACCCGCAGCCCCATCTTGCGGCGCCACGCGGCGCCGCCGTTGATCGCTTTGGCCAGCCCGTCCGGCCCGATGCGGGAGTACTCGGCCCACCACTGGTCGCTGTCCAGCGAGCCGTCCGGGTTGAACAGGGTCTCCCCGAAGTAGCGGGCGGTCTCTTCGGTGCTGATGCGGGCGGCGAACGGGGCGTGGATGCCGTCCATCATGGCCCGGGCGACGTCCTGGGCCATCGTCTCGATCCAGTGCGCGACGTCGTCGGAGACCGCCTCCAGGCTGTTGGTGTCGACCCGCGGCGTGCCCCCGGCGGGCCACGCGCCCGTTCGGATTCGCACCCGACCGCCCCGGGCCCGCCCGATGGTCGCCGGAGGGCCAGAAATGGCCGTAGGCGGGGCCGCGCCGTCCGGCGGGGCCGGGAGGTTATCCGAGCGCGCAGCGCTCGATGTGGGGTCGGTTTCGGAAGCCACAGCACCGACCGGCGAGCCCTGCGAATTCCCTTCGCTTAACGAGGGGGAGGGGAGGGAGGGGGTCACGGCCTAGCGCCCCATCTGCTGGCCGGGCAGGGGCAGGGCGTTGCCGGGCGGGCCCATCACGCCGGCGGGGGCGCCGCCGGGGTTGCCGGGGAGGCCGCCGGGGCCCATCGCCGGGCCGGTGGAGCCGGCGCCGGTCACGCTGCCCGGGGGCGGCGGGGCGAACGGCATGCCCTGGCCGGGGGCCACGGCGTCGGGGGCGCCCATCTGCAGACCGCCGGGAGGGCCCCCGGGGCCGCCCGGAGGGGCAGCACCCGGCGGCGGGCCGGGGGGCCCTCCCAGCTCCTGGATCTGCTGCTCCTGGGCGATGCCCAAGAGCTGGTGGATGCGATCCATCAGGCGCTTCTGGATCTCCGGGGAGCGCTTCAGGTTCTCGACGAGCAACTGCCGCTCCACCGCGCCGGGATCCTGGCCCAGCTCCTCCATCGCCTGCGTCCGGGAGGTCAGCCCGGCCTGCAGCATCTCCACCTGGGTGCGGACTTCCAGCACCCGGTTGCTGGGCACCTCGGCGTCGAGCGCCACCCGGTAGCGGTGGGCGCCCTTCAGCTCGTCGGGCCCGATTCCGAGCCAGCCCTCCCGGGCCCCCCGGATGCCGGGGTTGTAGCCCCGGCGGGGGGACACTACCGGTAGCGTGCCCCAGGCGTAGACCTTCTCCTGGATGCACTCCTCGATCAAGTAGCTCTCGAAGCCGGCCCGCTCGGACAGGGCGAACTGGGCGTTGCTCAGGATCGGGGAGTAGCGCAGGTTGCCCAAATACGCCGACTGGTTCAGGGCGTAGCCGCTGGAGCCGGTGTCGGCGCCGGCCAGCGCGTCGGGCAGGATGCGCTTGAAGATGCCGACCACGTCGTCTTTCGCCTGCTGCAGGTCGGTGCCCGTCCGGGGCGGCTCGATCGGGGAGACGTCGAAAGGCAGCACCTCGCCGGGCACCACCTGCACCGGGCGCTCGGCGTTGCGCTCCCCGCCGTCGATGCCGAAGGGGGCCACCGCCGGGCCGGCCGCGGCGCCGATCGCGCTGACCAGGCTGGCCCCGGAGGGCGCGTTCCGTTTGTAGGCCGGGAATCCGGTCATGAACGCTGCGTTCGTGGTGAGCGTCAGCAACTGGTCGTACATCTTGAACAGGTCGAGGTAGCCGAAGAGGATGCCCAGGCTCATCAGCTCGGGTTCGCGCTGCCCGGTGGTGATCCCGCCGGCCTGGAAGTAGGGGCCCCGCAGGGTGCGGGTGTCCTTGATCCCGTAGTTGTGGGGCAGGGACTTGACGATGGTGCCCCGCCCCAGGCCGCTGCGGGAGCTGCCCTGGCCGGGCCCGATCAGGGAGTAGTGCACCTCCCGGTAGTCCCACAGCTCGATCAGGTCGAGCGTCGACACGCCGCTCATGGCGGACGACCACTGGGCCCGGGGCAGCCCCAGGTCTTCCTCGGCCACCACGTTGCCCCCCGACCCCAGGCCGGCGCCGAAGCGGGTCAGCCCTTCGAGGTAGGGGATCGACTTGATCTCCCCGGCGACAGACATCCCGCCGTCCCCGGAGAGCCAGCGGTAGAACGTGTTCGGGGGCACGTCGGTGGTCTTGATCGGGTACGACGCCGCCCGCTTAGCCTGGTCGGTCAGCTCGTCGTAGTCTTTCTGGCGGTCTTTGGCCTTCTCCCGGCCGTCCGCGTAGTGGCCGAAGTCGGCGTCCTCGGGGTCGCGCATCCGCCGATCCAGCTCGCGCACGGTAGCCGTGTAGGCCCGCCACGCCGACTGCGACCGCTCCACCGTCTTCATCACGGCCTCGCCGTACCCGACGAGGTTCCACATGAAGGCCCGGAAGAGCTGCCGGCCCGCCTCCTGCTCCTGGCGGGCCCAGGAGGCACCGAAGAACTTCTCGCGCAGCTCGGCGTTGTTCTGGGCCTCGCTCCCGCTGGCGACGGGCTCGAAGTTGACCTCCGGCGGGTTGACCGTCAGCGCCGCCGTGATGGTGTTCACCATGTCCAGCGCGATCGGGGCCTTGACCTCGATGGTCGACCCCTCGTAGGCCTTGGGCACGGCCACCTTGTGGCGCCGGAACAGCACCGCCTCGGTGTCCCGCAGCAGTTGATCCCGGGCGGTGAAGTCGGTGAGGAGCTGCTGCGCGACGTCCGTCACGAAACCGGCGGCGTCCGGCGCGTAGCGTTTACCCTTCGCCCGGACGTACTCGTCACCCGCGCGCTTCCGTGCTGCCATTGCCGGGAGTGTACTCTGCTGACCGATTGGTCATAAAGAACCCCCGCGCAGCGTGAACTGCCGGGGGCCTGGCACAGAGGAGAGAGCCTCGATGCCCCGCAAGGCTACCGCACGCACGCCCTACTCTGGGCGCGAAGAAGCGCGACGCCGCTACCCCCTCACCGGCCAACACTGCACCCGGTGCGAGGCGCCCGCCGCGGTGCACCACCACCGCGACGAAAACCCCCTCAACAACGCCCCGGAAAATATCGAACTGCTGTGCCGCGCCTGCCACGCGCGCCACCACAACTCACCAATCACCCAGAAGCAAACCCACTGCCGGCAGGGCCACCCACTCGAAGGGTGGAACGTCTACGTGCGCCCAAACGGGATGCGCCAGTGCCGGACGTGCCTCAACGCCCGCAACCAGGAGTGGAAACGCCTCCACCGGTGACCGATCATTTGCATGAATGGTAGCTACTGTGATAGAATAGACATACACCACACCAAAGGAGCCGCCCAAATGGCCCAGATGACCAGCGCCCAGAAGACCGCCGTCCAGGCCCAGCGCGCCCGCCTCTTCGACCTGGAGAAGACCCTGGAGCTGATCGAGGCCGGCAAGATCGCCGCCGGCGGGATCCTGCAGCAGATCCGGGACGAGCAGTTGTTCGCCGTCGACCCCGACCGGGCCTACGCCAGCTTCGAGCAGTACACCGAGCAACGGTGGGGCTTCGGCAAGCGCGAGGCCGACCGCAAAATCGACGCCTTCAACCAGGTGCAGCAGCTCCGGGACTTCGGCGTGCGGGAGGCCGACCTGCCCCAGAACCCCTGGCAGGCGCGCGACCTGGCGGTGCTCATCAACAAGACGGACGTGGCCACCGCCGCCGGGACGTGGGTGCGGGCCCTCGCCGCCAGCCAGGATCCGATGCTCAACCCGGCCGGGCGTCTGACCGGCGTCTTCCTGAAGGGCTTCGTCGACCAGGCGCTGGCCGACGCCGGCGCCAACCGCCGGGCGGGCACCTCGCGGGCCCGCGCGGGCTCGGCCACGCAGGCCAGCAACGGCACCGTCACCAACGTCACCGCCCACACCCGGCGCACGGGGGCCCAGCAGTCGCCCCCCTCCCCCTCGTCAAGCGCTGCCCCCAATGTTGGCCCCAATGTTGGCGTGGCGGCGCCGTCGACCAACGGGGTTGCGGTGACCACGCCGGTCGAAGTTAACTGCGAGGTGCTCTTCGAGCTGGCGGACGACGTCCGCACCCGGCGCCTCTCCGTCGACAACCCGTTGTCCCGCAAACCCCTCTTCGACGGGCTGTCCGCGCTGATCGAGCAGGTGGCGGCGATGATGACCCCCACCGCCGCCGGCAGCCCGGAGGGGGTCGCCCTCGCCGTCTACGGCGAGCTGCTCCGGTCGACGATCGCCGGCGCCCTGCCGAAGCTGCCGTAAGGAGCGGAGATGAGCCACTCGAAAGACGCGCCGATCGGCTTCACCGCGAATTCCCCTCGCTTAACGAGGGGGAGGAAGGTGAAGGTGGTGGGGGGGCAGCCGGCGCCTCCCCTGCCGGTCTGCCCGCCGCCGGTGCAGGATCTGTTCGTGCTCCCGATGGGGGGCCAGGGCGTGCACCTGAACCGGGCGATGGACTGCCCCCGGTGTTTGGAAGACCCCGAGCTGCACGACGACGTGCGGGGCGTGGTGGTGGTGAGCTTCTCCCTGCACTACGCGGCGCTGCCCCTGGAGATGAGCGACGGGCGGTTGGCGGTGGGGCTGGGGCTGACGGCGACGCCCCGGTTGGCGGTCGGGCCCGGCGACGAGCCCCGCCCCGTCACCGCCTGCACCGCCGGCTGCGAGCTGACCCGGGACGAGTGGGAGGTGGTGCTGGGTGCCGCCTTCCTGGAGATCTGCGCCAGGTACGCCGAGACCGCCCTCAAAACCTGACCGTTCGGTCACTTGCGGTTGTGGTAGCTATCTGGTAGAATAGATACATCACCGCCGAGAGGAACCCGCCGATGCGCGACCGCTACACCGTCCACTACCCGTCCTTCGCCAACCCGGACTTCCCCGGCGGGCTCGACAACTGGCGCGTCTTCGCCGGCTTCCGCGATGCCGTCCGCTTCGCCAGCGACGCGCAGGCCCGGCTGCGCCGGGAGCGGGGCCCCGAGGCGGCGGCGCGGGTGACGATCGAGGACGCGCTGGAGGCGGCCGAGGCGGCCGCCGACGCCGAGTACGACCAGACGGCGAACCGGTGAACACGCTCTACGGGCAGAAGGTGGCATGGGTGAAGGGGCAGGGCGTCCGCGCCCGGTGGCACGCCGTGGCCGGCGAGGACGGCGACTTTACGGTGACGGCGTGCAAGCGCCGCGTTCTGGAGAGCGAGCAGCTCGGGGACACCCACACCGGCGAGGACGGACTGCCGCTGGACGACGACGTGTGCCCCCGCTGTCGGCGGGCCTGGGGGTCGCGCTGCTGGACGAAAGGAGCCTGATCGTGCCCAAGGACGCCCACATCCTCCGCACGGCGGCGGACGTCACCGCCGAGGTGCTGGCCGACGCCGAGCGGGTGTACGACGGCTGGTTCTCCGGCGACGACCGGATCGACTGGGAGGACTTCGTCGACCGGCTGGCGCAGTACGGGGCGGTCTCGAACCCGGCCTACGACTTCGACGCCTACGACGACCCGTCCGTCCGCAAGATTCAGCGGCACATCCGCAAGATCGCCAATGCCTGACGGGCTGCCCACACCGGGCCCCTTGGCCCACACGCTGCCCGACGAGACCTGGGTCGAGCTGGACAGGACGCTGTGGCGCCTGGAGCGCACCAGGGTGGTCGACGCGCTGGAGCGCAACCCCCGCCCGTACCTGGAGCTGCGGCTGTGGCGCATCGACCGCTTCTTACGCGCTCTTGATGTCATCTTGGGGCCGAAGGAATGAGGCCCCAGACCGGCCGGCAATACGCCCGCCGCGCTGTGCCCCTCCACCCCGTCTGCGCCGAGTGCGAGGTCGCCCCGGCCACCGAGCGTCACCACTGGGACGGCGACGCGACGAACAACGTCGACAACGTTGTCTCGCTCTGCCGAGGTTGCCACCAACGGATCGACGGTCGGCTCAAGCAACTCACCGCGAACGGCGTCCGCGCGTCGATCGCAGCGCGGTTGGCGAAGACGCACTGCGTCCACGGCCACCCGCGCACCCCAGAGAACACCTACGTCTACCCAGATGGGGTGCGTTCCTGCCGTATTTGCCATAACGAGCGTCGGAGGAAGCGATGAGCGGCGCTTCGCTTTACGAGGGGGAGGAGAGGTGTGGATATCCCCGAGTTCCCCCTGCGTCCCCAGCGGTTCCCCGGGGGAACACCGCTTCCCCTTTAGGGAAGGCGGTTCCCCTAGGGGAACCGGGGCAGGGACGCACGAGAGAGGAGGGGTGATGGACGATCGGCCGGAGTGGAAGGTCTGGCACGGGTGGCTCATGGTGGCGGTGTGGGCGCTGGCGGTGGGGGTCGTCTTCTGGTTCCTGGTGGCGCCGCCGTGGGGCGACGCGGGCCCGGTCGAGGCGCCGACGTCCATGAGCGGGCGCCGCTGATGGCGGGCGGGTGGAACGCCCGGGTGCCGCCGGGGGCGGCGCGCTGCACCTGCCGCTCCCGGCGGGTGGACTGGGCCATGCTGCACCCCGACGCCTACCGGGGGTGCTGCGAGCGGAGCTGCTGCACCGCCACGCTGAGCGTGATCGTGGCCACCCGGGAGGAGATCCAAGAGCTGCGCCGGCAGTGCCAAGCCGGGGCGTGGCGCTGCCCCCGCTGCGGGGAGCCGGTGTCGGCGCACTGGCGCAACTTCGCCTGCCTCGACCAATCGGTCAAACGGTTGCGTGCAAAGAAGCAAGCCAGCGGGGTACGCTAGCGGGCGGAAACGACCTGGCACCGGGTGACAGATGAAGGACGAGGAGTGGCTGGGCTTCGGGCGGCGCATCGAGGCCCACATCGCCGCCACCGAGAAGGAGCTGGCCGCGCTGCGGGACACCCTGCGCGCCGCCGGCATCCAAGTCAGGCGGCAGCGCATCCGCATCACCCGGGCCAACGAGAACTGCGCCGCCGCCCTGAGTTTGTGCCGCAGCGCGTACCCGGCGCCGGTGACGCCGGTGCTGGCGGCGCAGGTGCTGGGGATCAGCTCGGAGTACGCCTTCGACCTGCTGGCCTCGCTGGTGGCGGACGGCACCCTGGAGCGCCCGCGCCGGGGCCAGTACGTCGCCGTCGTACCCTACCCGTCACCGCCATGACGAGATCACGGGTGGCTACGCTTTACGAGGGGGAGAGGAGCAGGGGATGCCGCAGCTCACGATCGAGCTGTCCGCCGAAGAGCTGGAGGTGCTGCACGCGCTGGCGAAGCGCAAGCGGCGCAGCGACGCCCAGCAGGCGGCGCACACGCTGGTGCACGCCCTCGCCCTCCGGGTGAAGGCGGACGAGTACCGGGCGGTCGCAGAGACGCCCGAGGAGAAGCGCCGGCGCAGCGACGCGACCACGGCCGAGGCGCTGAACGTCGCCGCCGGGCTAGCCGAAGCGCAGCGCCGTGCTCGGGCCGCCGGCGTTCTGGCCTCGGAGGAGCAGGTCGGGGCCGTAGAGGGCCATCGTGACGGCGCCGCTGGCGGCGTCGACCAGGTCGTCGTGGGCGGCGCCGGGGAAGCCTAGCAGCTCCGCTTCCGCTACAGGCCACAGGGGGTGGCTGCGGTCGTAGTGGGCCAGACCGGCCTCGGCCTTGGCGGCGTGGGGCCGGGCCCGCACCACCTTGTCGGTGGAGACGGGGACGGCCACCACCGAGCAGGCGTGGCGGTTGACGAGCTGCTGGTTGATCGCCCGCACCAGCTCCAGGGTGGGTTCCTGCCGAAAGGCGGGGATCTCTACCCCCACCAGGTCGGGGCGCATGGCCACCAGGTGGTCGGCCAGGGCGGCGGCGAGGCCGTCCTCGTTCACCCGCTGGCGCCACCAGCCGGTGACGTACAGGCGCCGCTGCTGGTCGGCCGGGTCGTACCCCAGCGTGCAGGCGGCCGTGAAGTCCGCCGTCTTCTTCTCCGACCACGCCGTGTCCACGTAGGTCACCGTGGTGAACCGCCGGGCCAGCGTCGGGTAGGCCGCGGGCAGCCCCCGGAACCACTCCCCTGAGCGGAAGACGCCGGCGCCGACCCCCGTGGGCACGCCCTGCCAGACGGTGGCGAACCTGGCGCCGCCGATTCTCCTCCGCTCCGCTTCCAGGTAGGGGACGTCGAACCGCGTCCACCACAGGGCCCGCCCGCCGGTGGGCTGGTCGACGGCGGTGCCCCAGGGGTAGGGGCCCAGGGCCGGGAAGCGGTACACCGGCCACCCGGCGCGCCGGGCCCGCCCGATCAGGTCGTCCGCCGTCCAGCGGGTGCCCACCCCCAGCAGCCAGCCCCCGGGGTGCAGCCGGTTCTCGATCGTCATCTGCAGGTGCGACCAGGAGCGCTCGGTGACCAGGGCGCTCTCGCTCTCCTCCTGGGTCAGCGCGTCGTCCAGGATGATGCCGTGGGCCCGCGCGCCGAGCACACTGGCCCCCCACCCCGCGATCCGAAAAGCGGGCTCCTTCTGGCTCCACGGCGTGCCCTGCAGGTACAGCCCGTTGGTCGACCAGCCCCGCTTCGGGTCGGGCCGGCAGGCCGGCTCGGGGAACACCGCCCGGTGCCGGGCGCTCTCGGCCAGGACGGTCGACACCACGTCGTGGTACGTCCTCGCCATAGGTGAGGATGAGGTCAGCATCAGCAGGGTCTGGTCGGGCGCGTGCCCCAGGTACCAGGCCGGCAGCACCTGGGAGAACAGGGTGCTCTTGGCGTGCCCCGGCGGCGCCACCACGTAGAGCCTCGGGGCCCCGGTGGCCGGCGGCTCCTGCTCCCCCGGGTCGGCCCGCTCCCGCAGGGTCTCGACGTCGAAGCCCCCAGAGAGGGGCGGCGCGCTCACCCGCAGCGCCGGCGGGGGCACGGCGCTCTCCCGCAGCAGCCGGAGCAGCAGCGACCACCAAACAAGATGATGGGGCCGCGGCTCCAGGCCGAACACGAAGCGCTGGTAGGCCTCCGGGTAGCAGCGCGCAAGCGCTGCAAGGGTGGCTACGCTTAACGAGGGGGAGGGGCTAGGGGGCTGGGTCGACGTCGCCACCGGATGTCACGGATGGTGTCACGGATGGCGTGACCGAACGGTCAAGATCGCCGGCGTCGGCACCCTGCTCCCCCCGCTCGATCGCCAGGGAGCGCGCCGCCTCCAGGAACTGGGCCTCGGCCGCCGTCAACTGCAGTTCGGCCGCCTCCACCGCGAGCTGGGGTTCCGGCGCCGGCTCGTTTAACCTGGGGGCCAGACCCCAAACCCGCTCGGCCAGCCAGGTCGCCGCCAGCACCCGCTGCTGGGCGGTGGGCCGGATCGGCAGCCCCGGCAGCTCCTTGGGGTGCAACTCCGGCCACCGGAACCGGGCGCCTCGGAGCACCGCCACCAGGAAGTCGACCAGCTCCTCCCCGTTCCGGGTCTTCTCCAGGATCATCCGGCGCCCTTCGAGGGACTGCAGCCAGTCGAACGAGGCCCGCTGGGCCCGGATGCTGCTCTTCGTCGGCGCCGGCGGTTGCCTCCGAGCCAGGGCCTCTTCCGCCGCCTCCCAGAAACCGCTCATGTCCGGTTCATCTGTGCGTTTTACCTACCAGATCAAAACGCACAGTACTACTCAGACGATTTTGGTTTGTACCAGATCAAACAGCACAGTGCACAGTGCACAGAGGTACCTCTCGCGTGACGCGTGTTAGGTGAGAGTTGACACTGAGTACTGTGCACTGTGCGTTTTGATCTGGTAACGAGGAGAATGCACTGAGTAGCTCTGTGCGTTTTGATCTGGTGACCAAACCGCACAGATGCTCCCTCCTCCCCTCGTAAAGCGAAACCACCGCGTCATGGCTGGAGCCATGATACTCCGCTGTACCCCCGTTGCCGCTGTCCCACCGTCGTTTGCCCCTTGAGCAGCGCGCCGCCCCTGCCCGAACCACCGACGAACGGTTGCGTCCGCACCGCACTCGGGAACCTCGCCTTCATCGCCGTGGCGATCCCTTGCCACGTCACGCCGCCGGGTAACCGCCGGCGCTCTTGCCGGTTCTTCCACCGGGCCCGGATGTCCTCGGTTGGCACAAACCCGGTCGGATCCTTGCGTAGCTGCGTCTGCAGCCAGGAGCCGAAGTCGTCGACGCTCTCGATGAACTCCTCGATCGCCTCCCGCATGCTGTCCGTCTCGGTCGGCGTCGCCCCATTCAGGAAGCCCAGCATCGCCGGGATGGCGCGGTTCAACAGCCCGCTCAGTTCGCCTGAGGTGAACAACTCGGCCTGCAGCTCCTGACGCGAGCGGCGCAGCGGGTTGGCGACGTCGAAGGTCTGGGTGAAAGGGATGATGTGCCAGCGCCGGATGTAGCCCCGGCTGCGGTCGGCGCTCTCCGGGGCGTTGTTCGACGAGAAGAGGAGCCGACAAAACGGTCGGAAGTCGAATGCCGGCTGGCTCTTGCGCTGGGCCCGTACCGTCTCCCGGCTGACGATGATCTTGAAGTCCCCGCTGTCTTCCAAGCGCCGGGTGGGGAGGTCGGCGCACACGTTGAGCAGCTTGCCCCGCAGGTCGGCGGTGGCGAAGCGGTCGTCCCCGATGCGCTGCAGGCTCACCGCCGAGGCGTTCGCCTTGCCCACGAAGCGAAGCACCAGATCCAGGTACACGCCCTTGCCGTTCTCGCCCTCGCCCAGCAGCAGCACCGCCTTGTCGATCCCCTCGACGGCGCAGGCGCACAGCGCCACCACCTCCCACGGCACGCCGGCGTCGTAGGCGTCTTCGGGAAACACCTGCTTGCAGAACGCCTCGATCGCTGGGCACCCCGCCGCCGGGTCGTAGGCGATGGGCAGCTTGAGCGTGGTGCGGAGGTCGGGGTCGTGGGGCCCCAGCACCATCGTGCGGAGATCCAGCACCCCGTTTTCGAGGTTGAGCAGGTAGGGGTTGGGCACCTCTTCCAACTCACCGGCGCCTACCAGCAGCCGATGCAGCACCTCGTCCTCGATGCCCTTGTCCAGATATTCCGAGCCGTACTGCAGCACCTCCACGGCGATGCGCTCGCGCAGGTACAGCTCGGTCGCTTTGCTGCGGTACACGCCGCCGGCGTAGTGGTAGAGCTGCTGCCCCTCGTCGCGCGCGATCGGCACCTTGCTCATCAACGCCACGGCGACGTTGAGGGCCACCTCGTTCGGTTTCAGCGCCGCCGCCTTCTTCTGCTGCGTCGCCGCCTGCTGGGCCTGCTGCGCCGTCTGGATGACGGGCGCCTGCGGGCCCGGAACTTGCGATACTGCGCCCTGCCTGGCGCCGGGGGGCGCAGGGGCCTGGTTGGGCGTCGTGGGGGCTGCTGGGGGCTTTCCCGCTGACGTGGAAGTCGGAGGCGAACTCACGACGCCCGCCCAGCTTCCGGCGCTCGTGGCCCGAGCATCCAGGCCCAAGAAGCGCTGAAACCGGGTGACCACCCCGTCCCCCAGGTACGAGACCAGCGCGCTCCACCCGCCCAGGTGCTCCCCCGCCGCCAGCCGTTCCGCCGTGCTCCGCGCATTGTCGACCCTCGCGTCTGCTTCCTCGTCGCCCGACGCCTGCGCGCAGGCGTAGACGAACTTCTCGACGCGCGGGAGGGGCCAGCCGGCGCGCAGCAGCGCGGCGGACAGGGCCAGGGAGGTGTAGTGGCGCTGGCGCAGGCGCTTCGTCTCGGGGTACGCCTCGACCAGCAGGGCCGCCGCGGCCACCTCCCGCGTCGCTTCGGCTAGGGTAGCCCAGGCGACGGCCGCCGTGGAACCGGCGCTCGACCAGCGGTACGCGCCGCCCTCCGGGTGCGTGCTGGGGGGCAGCACGGTGTACGCCCCGTTCCAGCGCAGCTCCGAGTAGGTCTTGATCGTCTGATCACCCGGCGCCGCCGCCGTGTTCAGGCGCATGGTGCCCCGCTGCCCCCTCGGGGGCCCGTCCGGGGCCAGGTACAGGTAGTGCGTGTCGCCGGCCACCCCGTCGCGCCCGAACCTCGCCGGCGTCTTCGGCAGCAGGTGCGGCGCCACCGCCCGGCTGGCGTCGGTGTCGAGGTCGACGTCCGCCAACTGGGCCGACCGCTCCCCCAGCCGGACGGCGAGGTTGTGCGCCCCGGGGAGGGTGCCCGCCTCCCCCAGCAGCCAATCGACGGCGTCGGGGCCGTTCGGCCAGTCCGGCACCGTCGTCTTCTTCTGGCCCGGATCCAGCAGCATCAGGCTCCAGCCCCGGCCGCTGTAGTCCACGATCGCGTCTTCGAGCGTCCCCATCATCACTCCACAGACAGGCGGCGCCCCTCTTCCGAGGGGCGCCTGGGTGGCTACGCTTTACGAGGGGGAGGGGATCAGGCGGGGCCGGCGGTGAGCAACTTTGTGATCTGTTGCGCGAGCGCTTTGACCAGGAAGGCGTCGGAGGCCTCGCCCCCGCCCAGCGCGGCGAGCTGGGCCAGGAAGCGCTTGCCGGCCTCGAAGTGGTCGGGCCCCACGTAGACGGCGCTGATCTTGGCGCCGGCGGCGTGCAGGGTGCGGGCGCTGGCCAGGGCGGTCTCTTCCAGGTCGGGGGAGCCATCGCTCACCACCACCACCTGCATCCGGGGCGCGCCGGGCCCCACCAGCTCGCGCACGTAGTCCAGGGCCCCGGCCAGGTTCGTCCCGCCGTCCGGCGACCCGAGGCTGCCGTCCCGCCGCCAGCGCGCGTCGTAGTTGAACTCGACCACCGCGATCTGGCCCTGCAGCTTCTTCTGCAGCTTGGCCAGCTCCATCTTGGCGACGTCCACCCGGGCGTGCCCGTCGCCGGCGTCCTGGGTGCTCATGCTGCCGGAGATGTCGACCACCACCACCGCCTTGACCGCCAGCCAGCTCTTCGCCAGCCCCGCGCCGGTCTTGCGCTGGTAGTCCGCCATGCTGCCCTCGATCGATCCGCCGGTCGTGCTCTGCGCCAGGGAGTTGCCCATCTCGTTCCTCTTTCGTCCGGGGCGGTGAACCCCGTACATCTATTCTATCAGGTAGTAGCTACCAGCGCAAGCCCCCGGGGGAGAATCCCGACCGATCTCTCCCCCTCGTAAAGCGAAGCCCTCGCTACGGCCACCACCAGTGGAAGAGGACGGTCGGGAGGGGGCACACGTACAGGTGCAGCTCGGGGCGACGATCCCAGAACAGACCCACCCAGCAGTCTCTCGGTTCGATCCGAAACTCGAACCGCATCACGGCTCCAGCCAGTAGGGGGTGGGGGTGCGCTCGCCCCGCTTGATGACGGCGGTCAGCACCCGGCCGTAGTCGTCCTCGATGGCCTCGTACTGCACGATCCTGGAGACCATGAACTGCCGGTCGCCCAGCAGCGGGGCTCCCTCGACCAGCATCCAGCCGGTGCGCGCCGTCGCCGGCGGGGCGTAGGTGTAGCTGATCCGCCCGGCGGCGGCGTAGTCGCGCAGCTTGAGCTGGCGGTCTTTCTCGGCCTCGTCCGCCGCCGTCAGGCTGATGTGGCGGGCGAACGGATCCTGGAGCAGCTCGCCGGCCTCCTGCACCCGCAGGAAGTGCTCGTGCGCCTCTTTCGTCCCGCCGTGGCGGTCGGGGTGCGCCATCGCCTTCGCCTTGCGCGCCGCCGCCTTGACGTCGGCCTCGGAGTAGCTGGTGGCGCGGGCCCGATCCAGGCCCAGGATCGACCACTCGTCGTCGACGGCGAGGTCGGCAAAGAGGTCGGCCAGCCCGCCCTCGAAGAACGTCCGCATGACGCCCACCGGGATGACCAGCCCCCAGCGCCCCTGCCCCTTCTCGTCCTCGACGTAGGCCGAGGCGGTGTAGGTGTTGTCCGAGCGCCACTTGGCCTGCCCGATGTACAGCACCCGCACCAGGCGCACCTGCTTCACCGCCGCCGCCGCGCCCAGCGGGGGCACGGCGACGTCCACGCCCAGGTGGAAGGCGCACAGCGCCGCCACCTGCGCCGCCGCCGTGGGGTCGATCAGCCAGCGCTTGCTCGCCGGATCCCACGCCCGGTGGTGGGCGGCCACGGTCGCCTTCAGGTCGGCCTGCAGTGCCGGGTCGTAGCTGCTGGAGAACCACAGGGAGCCGTTGCCGGCGTCAGTCATCTGGGCGGTAGGCATGGTCGGTTCCTCCTCAGTGTCTATCTATCATACCAGATAGATAGCTACCACCACAAGATCGGATTCCGGGGAGAGGGAGAACCCACTTACCTCACTTTTACCCCAGGCTTAAACCGTGGGATCAGCCGTAGCACTCCGACCACAGCGGGCAGCGCGGCGTGCACCGCCACGAATGCGGGTTGCCCACGAACGTGCCCGCTTCGATTTGTCTCCAGCTTCGCCGGAGCAAATCCATCGTCAACAGCACGTCCCGTTCGGTCAGCGCCGGGTCGAGGCGCTGCACCCGGCAGGCCTCGGGGGTCATCCCCGGGATGAACACCCAGTACCCCGTCGACAGGGTGGGAAACGGGGCCCCGGCCTGCCACAGCGCGGCGGCGTAGATGCGGGCCTGCAGCTCCTTGCGCTCCCGGCCCTTGTTCCACGCCCGGCGGGCCGTCTTGACGTCCAGGATCAGCGTCCCGGGCCCGGACGGCGTCGACGTCTTGGCCAGCACATCCACAAACCCGATCACGGGCACGCTGACCCCGGGCACGGCCAGCTTCACCTCCACCTGCAGCCCCGGCGCGTCGGGGTTGTCGGGGTGCGGCGCCAGGTCGATCGCCCGCAGCGCCGCCAGCGTCGCCGGCGCCTGGCACAGCGTCAGCCCGTCTTGCAGCGCCCCCTCCTGGCCCCGGGTGCCCCAGTCGATCTCGCCCGGCCGGGCGAGGCCGGCGTCCCACTCGGCCACGAAGCGCTTCGCCAGCTCCTCGGCCGTCACCCAGTGCCCGTCCCACCGCCGGCGCAGGGCCCACTCCACCGCGCCATCAAACGCCGCCCCCAGCATGAGGCCGTCGCCCCGCTTCTCCTGCACCCCCCGGGCGTACTTGCCGTACCACAGCTTGCCGCAGTCGGTCAGCAAGTCCACCGACGACGAACTCAGGTGCTGCGGGGGGTAGGACCTCAGTGCTGACCGTTCGGTCACGGTATCTCCAACCCGAGCTGGGTCACGCCCCGCTCGACGCGCGCCCGCTCTTGCTCTCTGAGCTGGCGCAGTTCGGTGTCGACGTGCGCCACGATCCAGCCCCGCTCGGCGCAGGTCTGCGCCACGTCGGCCCAGACCCGGCCCTGCGTCCACGCCGCCAGGAGCGGCGCCATCCGCACCACCCCGCCGGCCACCACCACCTTGCAATGAAACGGGAACTGCCCGTCGTGCCCGGTGATGCTCCACAGCTCCTCGTCCGGCCAGCGCTTAGGGAGCACCGTCTTCCCCGCCGTCCTCATCCTGGGCATCCAACGCCTCCACCACCGCCCCCCGCTCCAACAGCCGGCGGCGCAGCACCCGCCAGTTGAACCGGAGCCACGCCTCCCGGTCGCTGGCCACCACCCGCCCGTCCGGGGCCACCACCACGTAGCTGGGCACGTTTCCCTGCACCACCCGGAACCGCGTATACCCCGGCTGGAACGCCGGCGTCCCGTCCCCGATCACCCCACCCTCCACCCCTCGTAAAGCGAAGCGCCCCCGTCACCGGAGGGCGCTCGTCAACCACGCGTCAGCCACAGCGTCACGGCGATCCCGGCGACGAAGCCGGCCACCCAGTCAACCCACCGGCGCCGGCTCGCCGCCGAGTTCCCGGATGTGTTCGAGCCGTCCGGCCACCGCACGCAGCTCCTCCTCCGTCGCCGGCAGCCTGCCGTTGTTCGCCGCCACGATCTGCTCCGCACTGTACTCAGCCAGCAGCCCCTCGATGGTGGCTTCGCTTAACGAGGGGGAGGGGGCAGGGGTGAACGTCGCGTCGGTCGGGATCTCTTCCACCGGGGGAGGGAGCACGCCGGGGGTGGCGAACTCCTCGGGGTCGTACACCGCGCCCCCGAACACGCCGGGCGTGTACCACCTCGCCCCGTTGGTCAGGGCCCGGGCTAGCAGCAGGTTGCGGGGATACTGCTGCCAGGTCTGCGAGGCCGAGAGGCGGGCCCGCTGCGCGTCCTGCAGGGTGAAGGTGGAGGTGCCCAGCGGGCGGGGCCCCTCGAAGAAGTCGATCGACACCTGCTGGTCGGTCATCTCGGTGACCTTGTAGCTGTAGCGCCCGCTCTTCTGGATCAGGGCCCCCACCAGGGAGGCGCCCAGCGTGGGCTTGCCGGCGCTGATGATGATGTTCGACAGGGCGGTGGTGGGCCCGATGCCCAGCTCCCGCCCCATCAGGATGACGGCGAGGGCCTGCTCGATCGAGCCGGTTTTCCAGAGTCTCGATTTATGGAGTGCTTCCGCTAGCTGCCTGAGCTGCTCGTACTCGTTCATCGGCTTCCGTTTCCTCAGTGAAATCATCTTCCCGAGCAGCGCGCAGCACCCAGCCCTCGGTCAGCCCCAGCGCGGCGCGGGCCGCCCGCCGGGTGCCGGGCCCCACCCCCACCACGTTCTTGCCCCGTTCCCGGGGCGTGTCGGTGAGAGCCCACAGCGCGTCGGCTACCGTCCCACAGTCGCGCAGCAACTGCTTGGCCCGCTCGGCGCCTACCCCGGGGATGGACGTCAGGATGCGGGTGGCGTCGTCCATCGGCACCGTGTCCCGCCGTGCAACGGCGATCGGGCCCCGGGCCCGCTCGAACAACCAGCGGCAGTCGGCCTCGAAGTCGTCCTGGCCCTTGCCCAGCACCACCCCCACGCCCAGCTCCTGGACGGCCAGCAGGGCCCCCTGCACGGCGCGCCAGGCCCAGGCCGTCTCCACCAGCGTGCGCCCCCGCTTGGGCTCGTACACGGCGAATCCGGCCCGCCCGCAGTACAGGGGCTCGGTGACCACCACGTAGACCCAGGGGGTCATCGCCCGCAGCTCGCCGGCCTGGGCCAGCAGGCGCCCGTCGCGCAGGCTGCCCAGCAAATCCCCGGCGGTCTTGCGCTCGATCGCCACCACCGCCCCGTCGTCGCACATGGCCAGCACATCACCAGCCAGAAGCGGCGCCACCGAGACGGTGGCGCCCTTCCCGAAGTCGAGCACCTTGACCCACGCCGGCTCCCGGCTGTCGATCAGGATGGTGGTAGCCCGGTTGGGCCGGGGCATCTCGTCGTTAGAACGGGACGTTGGCGTCATCGCCGGCCTCGCCCACCAGCGCGACGACTTCGGGCGACGTCGCGTCGAAGTGCGGGGACAGCAGCGAGTTGGTCGACAGCGCCGCCAGGAACTTCTCCCGGTCGTTGCCCACCGTCTTCAGCAACCCGGGCAGGAAGTGGGCGGCCACCTCGCGCGTCATCCCAGGAGCCTTGTTCGACCCGGTGCCTCCGTTGGTGGAGGCGACGGTGCCCCCGTTCGCCGGTGCGTTCGGAGCAACCCCAGGCGAGGTGGAGACGGTCACACCCCAATCCCCCGCGTGTTGAGCTGACGGTGTCCCACCCGCCTTGTTGCCCCCGTAGCGGGCGTCGGCGGCCTCGCGGCAGGTCTCCTCGTCGGGGAACAGCTCGCGCAACACCGGCCCCGTGCGGGTGCGGGGCATCCCGGTGGTGCGGTCGTTGTACTGCCCCAGCCGGGGGTCTTCGACCAGGTCGAGGCGGACGTACTTGCCCATCACCTCGGCCGGGCGCAGCCCCAGCGCGCGCACGCTCTGCTGGAACAGGTCGCCCTCGCCCGTGGAGGTGACGAACTCCCGCTCGAAGTTCTTGGTGGCCCGCTCGCTCACCGGCTCCACCGTCAGGCGGATCGCCAAACGCTCGGCGTCCGGGTCGTCGAGCTGCGGGTCGAAGTCCCGCTTGCCCATCGGGGCGCCCTTCTCGAAGACGACTTTACGCCCCTCGACGGACAGCTTCCCGTAGAAGCTCATCGGGCGGTCTTTGCGCCGCTGCGCGTCGCGCTGCTCAGCGGCGTCCCACATCGTGCCCAGGTCGGTCATCGCTCATCCTTTGCTCAAAGTCGGCTTCTGGTCTTCCGGTACGCTTACGCTCTCACGTCGGCAGTCTCGCACCTCCACCAACAACAGTAGCATAGTTGACAACAGTGCTACCACCCGCTAAGATTCTGGGGTGAGGAGATACCGAAATGGCAACCACCACCGCAGCGGCTGACGCCGCCGAGAAGATCGAGGCCACCGGCGACGACCGCTGGGGCCGCATCCGCCACGCCCTGAAGGTGAACACCTCGTTGCGGATCAACCCCGACGTCTTCGCGGACGCCCGGGAGTGGTCGGACGCCGAGGGGCTCAGCCTGAACGGCTACTTCGAGGAGGCGATCCGGGCCCGCAACGCCTTGAACAAGGCCAACCCCCCGGTGCGGGGGAGACGCGCCACCACCGTACCCGCTACGCCCTAGCAACCCCGTAGTCACGGCTCGACCTGGTTTGGGCGCCAGGGCGGGGTTCCTCAGGTGGCAGAAGCGCCGCTGACCAATCGGTCAGCGGCGCTTCTGTTTGCCCCCCCTACCCCTCGTAAAGCGAAGCCACCGCCCGCTTCGCCACCGCCCGCTTGCTGGGGGGCTTGGCCACCAGCTCTCCTAGATTCATTCCCAGCGCGTACCCCAGCACGGCCACGGCGACGCAGTCGTACCAGAAGGGGAGCGTGTAGCGCCCGGTCAGCAGCTCGCCGGCGAAGAGCAAGAGCCAGGCGGCGACGAAGACCAGCGCCGCCGCCTCGCGCACCACGAAGGCGCGCGTCCGCAGCTCGTCGGGGGGCGGGTTGATTTCGTGGGTGTCATCGGCCACGCCGCACTTGCAGCAGCCCGAGCCCCAACCCGGCGAGGCCGGAGGCGCCCAACAGCGCCACCTCCACCAGCGGAGCTACGAGCGGGACAGGATCAGCAGCAGCATCTGGAACAGCACGATCGCCAGCAGCCCCGCCAGCAGGGCCCGGAACGACACCTCCTCCTCCAGCAGCGGGTGTTGCCGTAACCACCACCACCACCGTGCTCGCAGGGCCCGGAACCAGGACAGTGGCCGCCACCTCCACCTCCACCGTGACCACCACCGTAACGACAACCGGGGGAGCCGGGGTGGCCGGAGGCGCGGTGGGCGCATCGCTTAACGAGGGGTTAGGGGTGGGGGTGCTCGTGGGGGTCGTCGTCGTGGCCGGCGAGGGAGGCGCGGTGGACGTCGGTGCCGCTGTGGGGGTGGGGGTGGCTGTGTCGGGCGCTTCCTCGGTCGCCGGGGCGGAAGTCGGGGTGCCAGTGGAGGTGGGCGTGGACGACGGCGGTGGCGTAGAGGTCGGGGCGGCCGGGGTCGACGGGAACGGTGATGGTGTAGGTGGTGGTCTCGTCGGAGACGGGGGGGGTGTCGGGCTGGAGGATGTGGGAGACGTCGAGGGGACGAAGGGGCAGCAGCTTCCGCCCGACGTACCGGACGGTGGCGACGCGGTAGGCGCCGTCGCTGATGGCGCGGGCGATGAGGGTGGCGTAGTGCCTCCCCCCGGCGTCGTAGAGGCGGAACTCGGCGTTGGTGGGGGTGGTGTCGGGGACAACGGCGTCGCCGGCGTGGACGACGACGTTGGTGACGGGGTGAGCGGGGTGGGGGTCGGTTGCGTCGATACGCTCGTCGGGGGTGGCGGGTTGGGCGTCGCTGTCCATGTCGGGCTCCCGGGCGTCAGCGTAGCGCACAGCCTGGGATCAGGCGTCGGTGCGGCGGGCGGGGGCGTGCGGTCGCACTGGCCGGGCTGCCCATAAGCCGTCCCCGGCACCACCGTCAGGACGAGCCACGCCAGGAAGATGGCAAGCAGCAGCCACAGCAGGAGCAGGATGGTCGGGACGACCTCCCGCTTCCACACTCACGGGATCAACTGCGCGAGCGTGAGCAGCGCCAGCCCGATGGCGATCCACTCGATCCGCGCAGGCCCACCCTCTCGGAGGTAGACGGCCCGAGAGACGATGGCGATCACGAAGCTGAGCAGGGCCAGGATCAGGCACAAATTGTGGGCGCTCATGCTCCCCCCTCTGCCCCCTCTTGCTGCTTGCGGACATCCTGCGTCCCCACGATGTCCAGCGCCGTCAGGGTGATCGCAAACCAGCTCAGGCTCAGCACCACCGGGGGTTCATTTCTGGCGAACGTGACCATGCTCACCGGCCACAAGATCAAGCTCGCCACCAGCAGCGCCCAGGCCCCGTACAACCGAATCCTCGGATTCATCTCGCTCCCACGTCTCACGATCTCGACAGGTGAGACGATGAAGCAGGAATAAGGCCCAGGTCGTGCTGCGGTGGCCGCAGTCATTGCAACTGTGCGTCCGCAGCCGGAGCGGCCCGGCCCGCGCCCAGACCCCGGTCGAGAAGTGGTCGGGCGCGACCGTCCGGGTGGGGGGGGCGATCCCCCGCTCCGGGGGGCGGAAGCGGGGGCCTCGCATACGCCAGTTTGTAGCGACCGTCAGGCGCTGTCATGACCGATTCGTAATCTTTCCGGGCGCCCGCCGCTCCCGCTCGTACCGCCCCCGGCTGTCCTCCCGCTGGCACGCCCGGCACTGCCGGAACCGCCGCCCCGGGGGCCAGTAGGTGTTGGCCTCGGTGAACTCGTGCCCGCGGCCGCAGTGGGTCTTCGGGGTGCGGGCCACGTCAACCCGTCCAGCTCATCGTGCCGTCGCGCTTGTAAATGAGTAACCCACTCTCGAACTCGGCCCACCAGCCGTCGCCCTCGCCCACCCCGTACCGCCGGTCGTCCGTCCGGGGCCGGCCGGGGTAGTGGCCCGCCCGCATGGCGGCGACCCAGGTCTTGGCCATCCCCCCGTCCGCGTTGAACGGGATCTGGGCCCACTCGTAGAGCTGCGCCAGCACGTAGTTGGTCAGCTCGAAGTCGCTCATCGCCATGATCGTCTCCTCCGGCGGGGGCTGGGCGTGCTCCGCATAGACCAGCGCCGTCGCCGCGCTCCACCAGGTGTAGGGGTTCCAGTACGCCGCCTCGACCTGCGCCTTACTCCACCCGTAGGGCCACTGGGAGAAGCCGTCCCGGGGCGGCCCGGTCAGCCACTCGCTGTGCCCGTGGGCGCACGACCACCCGCCGGATTTTCCGCACGTCCCGATCGGCTGCCCCGGCGTGACCGATTGGCCCACGGCGACGTCGACGTCCTGCAGGTGGTCGATATGAAACCAGGTAGGGCCCGGCAAACAGACGTCGAACAGCTCCAGCCAGACGTGATTCCCCTCTCCCGGCGTGTACCCGTTCCAGGGGATCGCCGCCCGCACCGCCCCGGCCAGGGGCGCCACCACCAGCTTGCCCAGGTCGGAATCGCAGCCCCCCGGCGTGTTCAAGTCCAGGCCGGGGTGGTAGGTCATGCCCCCGTCCGTCTTGCTCAGCCAGTCGTACCCGCCCTGCAGGATGCTGTTCGGGTCGAGCGACTGGAGGGGCGCGAACAGCCGATTCTGGACGTTCACGAGGCCGGAGCCCCCGCCACCCTGTTTCGGCTCACGGGGCCCCTGGCGGCGCCCTACGGGCCTCCAGGGCTGGCTCTCGCCGGGCACCGGCGCGTGGTGGTGAACAACCCGGGGCATGTCAGGTGGCTTCGCTTAGCGAGGGGTGGGGGTGGGGAGGGGCGCCGTTGCGCTGCGGGGCGGTGCGGGTGAGCGTGGCGTGGCCGATGGTCAGGGCCCAGCCGTCCTCCAGCTCGTAGCCGGCGGCCTCGATCACCGCCGCCAGCAGCCCGCCGGCGGCCTGCCCGAGCACCGCTTCGAGCTGCTTGCGGGTGGCCGGGCCCAGCTCGATCACCCTACCCCCCTCCCCCTCGTAAAGCGGTGCGCCCCCGTTCGACCGTTCGGTCATGGCTGCGCCTCCAGTGTTTCGAGGCGACGGATGACCTCTTGCAGCGCACAACCCAGCGTGGCGAGGTCGGCCTGCGGGGTGGTGGACTGCCGATCCGAAAGGCCGAACAGGTCGGGCACCGGGGGCAAAGTGCCACCCGCCTCGTCCTTGCTCTCGGCCCCGGCGGGGAACACGAACCCCCGCTGGTGCCGGGCCGGGGCCGTCTCGGCCACCATCTTCAGGTGGGCCGCTTTGCTCGCCGCCTCGGCCTCGTCCCGCGCCGCCTTCTTCGCGGCCTTCGTCTCGTTGTCGTCGGCGGCGTCGTAGGCGATGTCCGGGGGCGGTTCTGGTGCGACGTAGGTCATGGGCAGGTAGGCGAACTCGTACCAGCGCACGTCCTTCGCCGCCTGGTAGCAGGCGGCCGGGTCGAGGGGGGTGATGCCCTCCTTGACGGCCGCGGAGGAGGCGCTGACCGTCCCGGTCACGGCCCACACGCTGCCGTAGCGGTTGCTCGCGCCCCCGGCGCTGACGGTGTTGTCGAGGGCGGGGCCGACCACGCCCGGCGCCCCGGCGTGGAACAGCAGGTTGCCTGCCCCGTTGCGGATCAACTGGGTGCCCCCGGAGAAGTCGATGGCGGCTCCCGCTGCGGTGCCCGTGACCGTCAGCCCGGTTACCCCCGCATCCGGGGTCAGGGTGAGGGTGCCGGTGGTCGCCAGTCGTGCCTTCACCCCCGCCGGAGCCGGGGCGTGATACCAGATGAGGTCTTTCCCACTCGCGGCGCTGTCGATGCCCGCCGACCAGCGGATCACGTTGTCGTCGCTGCGGTACTGGATGGCCGCTGAGCCCGCACCCGATGCCGTTCCGATGACCAGGGAGGGTTGCCCACCATCCGGGGTCAGGGTGAGGGTGCCGGTGTTGCCGAGGCTCAGCCGCTGCGTGAACGTCTGGGTCGCTCCCGCCGCGACGGAGGGCGCGGTATACGCCGTGACCCCCCCGCCAGTCAGGTTGAGCAGCGAGGAGAACCCCGCCACGATGGCGCGGTTATTCGTGCCGTCGCTGTAGGAGTTGTCCTGCACGTAGACGTTCTGTCCGGCCGCCTGTCCGCGCACGACCCCCGTCTGCCCGACCTGGATCACCCGGTCGGCCGCCCCCCACGCCGCCGGATTCACACCCACCCCCAGGTGGGTGTCCACCCGCAGCGCCCCCGCTCCCGTCCGCGTGAGGGTCGCGTCCGGGGCCACCGCGCTCCCCTGCTGGCCGAAGTACAGGGCGTCGCGGACGATGGCGTCGGCCTGCATCGTCACCTGGCCGGTGAAGGGCTTCGACCCGTCGACCAGCGCGTAGGGCAGCAGCACGCTGGGGTCAAGCTTGCCCGTCGTGATCGAGCCGTCTGGGATCGAGCTGATGGAGATCGGCTTCCCGTTCGCGCCCCCCGTGTGGTCGTGGTTGCTCGACCGGGTCAGGGCCTCCCACAGCCCCCCGCTGCCGTGCGTCCCGTTGAGGTACGTCCGCACCAGGTCGGCGTCCTCGGGCGCGGGCAGGGACATCGTCCCCAGCAACACCGTCATGTCCCCACCCTCCACCCCTCGTTAAGCGAGGCGCCGCTCATAGCTCGTCACACTCCAACACGGTCAGGTCGTCCAGGCTCAGCACGGTCTGGTCGTAGAAGCGGGCCACGATGCCCCGCACCGCCTGGGTGCGGTAGGCCACGGCGGTGACGTCCACCAGCGTGCTCTGGCCGTAGCGCTTGAAGCGCCCCGCCTGGGGCATCCGCTCCTGGTAGGTGACGAAGGTGAAGTCGCCCGCCTCCTCGTCCGGCAGCAGGATCCGCAGCGTGCTCGGGGCGTCCGCCGCCCGCTTCAGCAGTTCCCGAATTTGCCTCGCCGTCAGGCGGGAGGTGCCCCCGTCGTGGCGGGGGGCCCAGTCGGTGGCCCGCAGGGTCACCGCGTACTCGGCGCGGTAGGCCGGCCGGAGCTGCTCGCGCAGCACCAGGGTGGCCACCACCGGGGTCTGCAGGCGCGTCCACTCGGCCAGCGTGGGGCCCGGCGGGTAGGGCGCCGGCTGGGGCGGCGGCGGGTCGGGCGGCGGGCTGGCCCCGTAGCGCTCGCGCACCTCGATGATCTTGCCCAGCGTCGGCGCCGGGAAGGTCAACCGCTCGGCCGTCTGCCACAGCGGGCGGGCGAGCTGCGCCCACGGCTCGGTCTCCCCGTTGGCGTCGATCCGGTACTCGACGTCCACCCAACGGTAGGGGTCGAGGTAGGGGCCGGACACGTCGAACGACAGGTAGCCCTTCAGGTCGGCCGGGGCGTCCATGCTGTGGCGGGGCCAGCGCAGGAACGAGAGGTCGGTGGTGTAGTCGCAGCCGCTGCCGGCGGTGAACGGGTTGGGGCCGTTCCGGGGCTGGTAGCACCAGCCGTAGCCGCCGTCAGCGAAGCCCGCGAACAGCCGGGGGTTGCCGGCGCCGATCGCGTCGGCGTCCGGCCCGGTCACCGTGGCCGTGTCCACGTAGGCGAGGGTGGTGATCTCCCGGCCCTCCCAGGCGATCTGGGCCCCGTCGTAGCCGTCCACGAAGACGGCCACGCCCTCCTCGTCGCCCTCGCTGGGGGCCCACGTCCCGTACCGCTGCAGGAACGAGCAGGGCCCCTCGAAGCCGGTGGGGGAGCGGGCCATCGAGTTGTACTGCCCCACGAACCCGTAGTAGCCCTGGGCCCCGGTGAAGCAGGTGACGGGCCCGCGCACCGGCCCGGTGTTGGTCTGCACCTTCTCCGGCCCGACCACCTCGAAGGTCGCCCCGGTGGCGCCCGACGTCAGCTTGTACAGGGTGGCGCCGGAGCGGAAGAAGATCTGCCCCAGCCACTGGTGCGGGTTGCGCCCGTTGCCCGGGTTGCGGGCCGTCTCCAGGCCCCGGAACAGGGGCTGCGTGGTGGTGTCGCTGAGCATCGACCAGACCGAACCGTCGTCGAGGAAGAAGAAGGGGACGCCGGCGATGTCCGAGATCCCGTTGACCGGGGCGGTGCCGTCCCCGCAGGGCACCGGCAGCGTCCAGTCCGCCGGGTCGGCGGGGTCGCCCTCGCACTTGGTGACGAACTCCAGGTCGCTGCCCCACAGCTCGTCGCGCGTCGACCACAGGATCGAGCGGGTGCCGATGGTGGTCACCTGGGCCCACACCGCGCCGTCGTAGCGCCAGACGCGGGCCAGGTTGTCGGTGACGTACAGGAACTCCTGGGGCGCCGGGCCCCGGGTGCGCCAGCGGGTGGCGCTGCGGGCCCAGTTGCCGGCCCCCAGGTCGTGGCTCAGCACCGACTGCCCGAGCAGGTCGCCGGCGTGCCGGCGGATGTAACGCCCGGCCAGGATGAACAGGGTAACGGCGCCGGCGTGCACCCCCTCCACGAAGCCCAGCACCGGGCCCTCGGTCGCCGCCCCGGTGTCGACGGGGTGCCACTTGGGGCCCCGCCCGCGCATGGTCAGGTAGCTCTGGGCGTTCCAAGCATAATAGTAGCGGGGCGTGGTGCTGCCGTTCTGCGTCCGCTCCCCCATCCCCAGGAAGGGGCGCCGGTAGACGAACGAGCGCTCCTTGTAGACGTCGCTCGCGGCGTACTCCTGGGCCTCGGGGAACGTCCCCGTGCCCAGCGGGTCGACCCGCCGGGCGACGTGCCCGTCCGCCGTCATCAGCCCGTACTCGGGCCCCACCTCACCCGGCAGGATCTCCTCCCCGGAGGCGTCCACGACGGTGCCCCCGCCGGGCCCGCCCACGGCGGGCTGCACGAAGGCGAGGCGCAGGTCGTAGGGCCAGGGGCGCGTGCGCGTGGGGGGCATCTGCGCTCAGTCTACCTTGACCAATCGGTCAGTCGGCGTAGGGATCGTTGATGTTCACCACCGCCCCGGTCAGGGCCCCGCTCCCACCCAACCCGTTCACCGTCTGACCCGAGGCGCCGAAGGGCAGCGCGATGCGGTCGCCCCGCTCGGTCTGGGGGCGGAACAAGAAGTCGGCGTACAGGCTGGCGACGCGGGTGGCCTCAGTGCTCGCTTCGCTCTGGGTGGCGAAGCGCCCCTCGGCGGCGCTCGCTTCGAGGCGGTCGCGGTGGCGCCGCCAGGCCTCGATGTGGGCGAAGGCGCAGATGTAGTCTAGGGGCACCGCCAGCTCGTCGGCGTCGCCGTCGAAGACGGGCCCGCTCGGCGCGTCCTCCCCGTTCACCAAACCAAAGGCGTCCCGGTAGGCCCGCACCACCAGGGTGTCCAGGGGCACCCCCGTGGGCACGTTGAGGTACACCCTCCCGCGCGAGGCGTAGCACGTCCAGCCCCCGGCGCGGTCGTCCCCGTAGCGCCCGACGTGGGGCAGCAGGGCCCCGTCGGAGCCCACCGCCAGCACCTGCCGGGGGTCGTGCAGCCAGAAGGCCTGCGCCGTCAGGTCGACCACCGAGCCGCCGGAGGCGCTCCGGGTGGCACCGCTTAACGAGGGGTGGGGGGCACGGGGGGTGGGGGCGGTGGTGTCGGCGTGGCCGTTGACCACCCAGCCGTTCACCTCCCGGATGGTGGCCAGGGCGACGTATGCCTCGGCCGGGGGGGCCGGGGGCGCGACGGCCAGCGTGTCCAGCAGGTAGCAGCGGCGCAGGGCGGCCAGGACGTCGACGAAGAGCTGCTGGTCGGGGTGCAGGTGGTGCAGCTCGACCCGCTCGCCGGCGACGGGGGTGTCCTCGTAGGGGAAGTCCACCCCCAGGCTGCCGTTGGGGCCGTTGTAGACGGTCACCGTGCGGACGCGGTCGTTGGTGCGGACGGCGTCCCGGCGCAGCAGCCACAGCCCCTCGTAGCCCCCCAACGGGGCACTGGAGCGCAGCCCGGCGACGAGCACGGTGTCGGGCGTCCCGCCGGAGGCGACGAGGTCGAAGAAGGGGCCCAGCCGGGAGGCGGTCTCCCGCTCGACGTCCGCCAGCGAGACGGGCTCGCCCGGCAGCGCCGGCTCCGGGGCCAGGGGGAGTAAGACGACGCTGCCCATCGTGGCTCCTTAGGGGACGATCGCCGCCCCGCCGGCGTTCTGCACGGTGCCGGATTGGTGCGTGTGGCTGAGGATCTGCGCCTCCAGGGTCGCCACCCGGGTGGTCAGGGCCGTCAGCGCGGAGGCGAGGGCGTAGCGGGTGTCCATCGACACGCCTCCGATGGTGGGGACGTTGGTCGTCTCCCCGTCCACCGCCCAGGTCTTGCGCCAGCGGACGGCGGTCGCCCCCAGGTCGTGGTTGTTGGTGGACGCGGGGATCAGGTGCGTGTTGGTGTAGAGCAGGTTGCTCGCGCTGACCGTCAGGGTGATGTCGGCCGTGTTCGCCGCGTTGCGCCAGGAGAGGCCCTGGTTGTTGGGCAGGCGGACGATCCCGGCCGCCGCCGGGTTCGTGCCGAGGCTCAGCGGCCCGGCCATCGCCTCGGCGCCGGTCACGTTGACGTACAGCGGGTCGGCCGTCGCTTGGGTCAGGTAGGCCCCGGCGAGCGCGTACTTGGCGTCCGCCTCGGCCTTGGTGTAGGCGCTGTCCAGGGGCTCGTAGCGGGCGTCCCCGGTGGTCTGGGTGATGACGGGGGAGCCGCCGCTGGTGATCGCCCCGGCGAAGGCGGCCGCCCCCGTGTTGTTGATCGACAGCACCGTGGCGTAGCGGTTGCGGTCGTAGACGGAGAAGGCCCCGCCCTGGGCGTAGAACAGGTAGCCGTTGCCCCCGTCGCGGTCGCCCACGACCACCTGGGCGGTCGGGCCGGTCGCGAGCAGTTCGGGGGCGGTGACGTTCCCCGCGAAGGTGGCCGCCGCCGTGGCCCGGGAGAACGAGAGCGCCGGCCCGAGGAACCCCCCGGCGTCGTCGTAGCGGTAGAGGGCGAGGTCGCTCCCGGCCCCGCCCCCCGACTCGGCGGCCGAGGTCGCGTCCAGCACCCACCGCTCGCTCCCGCTGCTGCGCCACCGCAGCGCCCGGTCGGTTCCGGCGGCCCGGTCGAGGTGCAGGTCGCTCCCCAACGTGACCGGCCCGTTGAGGGTGAGTGCCCCCGTGGCCTTGTTGTAGACGGTGTTGACCGCCCCGCCGAACGCCCCGGCGTCGTTGAACTGGAGCTGCGTGGTCGCGCCGCCCGGCGCGCCGCCACCACCCCCGGCGCCCAGCGGCCCGACCGTCGCGCCGTTGATGCGGGCGTACAGCCCTGCGGTCGTCGTCCAGAGGTCGCCGTTGGCCGGGGCGGTCGGGGCCACCCCGTGCGGCGCGTTGAGCCCGGCGGCGCCGGCCAGGGAGGCCGGGGTGATCAGCTTCCCGCCGACCGTGAGCGCCCCGGGGATGGTGACCAGCCCGCTGGCCCGGTTGATCCCCAGCGCCTGCCCGAGGCCCGCGCCCGCGTCGTCGTAGCGGTAGACGTAGAAGTCGCTGCCCGCGTTCGCGCCCCCCTCGGCGTTGCTGGTCTTCCCGACTAGCCAGCGGGGGGAGCCGCGCCGCTTGAGCAGGTGCCCGGCGATGCGGTCGCCCGTGGCGTCCGTGGCGTCCACGCCCACCAGGATGCCGCTCGTGGAGGCGTCTACGAAGTTCATCGACCCCAGGGTGGACGTCCAGACCACGCCGTTCGGCCACGCCGCGTCCGCCTTGAGGACGTACCCGGTGGCCCCGACCGGGATGCGGACATCGGCACTCGCGCTCCGTCCGACGAGGTCGCCCTTCGTGGTGAGCAGGCCGCCGGTGCCCGCAGGGGGCGCCGCGGGCGCCTGCCAGGCCGTGGCGTAGTCGGTCGCGCTGGTCTTGGTCAGCACCTGGAGGGCGGTGCCGCCCGTTGGCACGCCGGGGCCGGCGGGGCCTTGCGCGCCCGTTGCGCCAGCCGGGCCTTGCGGGCCAGGCACCGCCGAATCCGCACCCGGTGGGCCGGTCGGCCCCGGGTCACCCTGCGGCCCCGGCGGCCCCTCAGGCCCCGGTGGCCCCTCAGGCCCCGGTGGCCCACCACCCTCGACAGGCGGTGGTTCGAGGTCGAGCAGCGTCCGCTCGGCGGCGTAGCCGGTCGCCTGGTAGCGCAGTTCCACCCGGCCCGGTTCGTCCGCCCACAGCGCGAGCTGCCCGCTGGCGTCGGTCAGCACCGGGAAGGTCAGCGGGGTGGGCGAGCCGGGGTCGTCGTACAGGGGCGCGCCCCAGGGGGTCTCCGTCCCGGGCTCGTAGGCCCAGACCGCCGCCCCGGCCAGGGGCACCGCCCCGCCCCGGTCGGCGCCGAACACCGTGACCTGCCCCAGCGCGCGGGCGTAGTCCGCCGCCAGCGGCGCCGGCATGAGCTGGTAGGCCGGCACCGGCAGCGCCGGCGCAGCCGGCTCCTCCGGGTACGCCAGCTCGACCAGCAGCCGGCGCGGGGCGTAGCCCGGCGCCTCGACGCGGGCCTCGAAGCGCGCCGGCGCCGGGGCCCACAGCTCGACCGTCCCGCCGGCGCCGGTGGTCAGCGGGAACGCCGCCGGGGTATCGCCCCGGGGGTCGAGGTACAGGGGCGCACCCCAGGGCACGTCCGTCCCCGGCGCGTAGGCCCGCACCGTCGCCCCGGGGAGGGGGACGGTGGCCCGCCCCCTGGGGACGAAGACCGCCACCCGGCCGTGCGCCCAGGCCACCTACTTGTCGCCGGTCAGGGGCGCGGCGTCGCCCCGGTCGACGACCTTCAGCTCCTGCCCGTGCTCCGGGAACTGGTCGGGGATGATGGTCGGGTCGAGGGGCCCGTTCGGCGTCGCGCGCAGCGCGCCGTCCCGGGTGTAGGTCACTCGCCCGTCCGCCTCGATGATGGTGCCCCCCAGCTTGCGGGGCCCGAGCTGCTGCCCCACCGCCTTCGACGCCTCGACGTGCGCCCGCTCCTCGCTGGTCTGCTTGCGCTCGGCCATCTGCGGTCTCCTCTCACACGGTCAGGAAGGTTTGCAGGCTGCCCACGGTGGCGCCCCCGGTGACCCCCGGCTGCACAATCCGGTAGTAATACCGGGTCACCGGCGTGAGCCCCGTCAGCGGGCGCGTGTGGGTGGTCACGTTGCCCCCGCCCTCGGTGGCGCTGAGCAGCGGCACGAGGCTGGGCGAGGTCGAGTACTGCACCGTCCCCGGGGGCTGCGCCGGGTTGGTCGTCCAGTTGACGGTGGCCCCCGTCGTCGTGATCCCCGTCATGGGTTGGTTGACGATCGTGGGGCCCGGGGGCACCACGTCGGGGGGTTGGGTGAACGTGTAGTCCTGCGAGTAGGTAGGGTTGCCGGCGTCGGTCGGGTCGGTCGCCTTCACCCGGAAGTGGTAGTACCCGCCCGGCGTCAGCCCGCTCACCGGCATCTCGTGGTAGCCGGCGGTGGGCGTGCGGGGGGTCGTCGTCCCGTAGGACGTCGTCGGGCCGTACTCCACCTCGATGTAGCACGGCGTCGAGTGCCGCCCGGTGTAGCAGGAGACGATCGCTTCGGTGACCCGCCCCTGGCTCCCGGCGGCGCCGGAGCGCGGGGTGGCCAGGGCGACGTTACGCAGCAGGGGGGCCGTCACTTCCGCTTGCCCTTCCCCTTATGCGCCATCTTGTCGACCTCGGCGTCGGACATCCCCTTCACGCGGGGCGCCTTGCCCTCGTCGCGCCGCGCTTTCTCGGCGCCGAAGAACCTCTGCTGCTTGGCGGTCTTCGCTGGCACGTTCTCGCTCCTCGATCCAGTCCCGGTGAATCCGCAGGGCCCGCTCGCAGACGGCGATCACCCGATCGGCGCGGTTGACCTCGTCCGCCCATTCGAGCGTGGGGCGCAGCAGGCGGTGCGCCCGCAGCACCGTCTCGACGTGGCGGGCGTCGAGGGTAACGACCAGGATCGGGTCGGCCACCCCGGCGCCCAGATCTCGGGTGGCACCGCTTAACGAGGGGGAGGGGGTGGGGGGGGCTGACCGATCGGTCATCTCGCCCCCATCCTACCCCCACCCCTCGTAAAGCGGTGCGACGCGCTTAGCCGGCGTTGGTGGTGCGGTCGGGGGTGCGGTCGGCGGTGCGCCGGGAGCGGGCCTCGGCGTCGGCGCCGTTGCCCTCGGGCAGCGCCCGCTGGTTGCGCTGGGCGGCCTCGATGAGCTGCGCCTTGTCCCCGGACAGGGCCAGGGTCTCGGTCTCCGACGCGCCGAGCGCCCCGACGAAGGTGCCCTGCGTCACGACGCTGGCCGGGTAGCTGGCCGTGCGGGTCGGCGCCTGCAGGGTGACCGGGTTGGCCGCG
>Ga0137424_1000005_pt1 | contig 44718 bp, 46 predicted proteins | sample EasRivERMZT620_2_FD_102317 | JGI IMG/M metagenome (GOLD analysis project Ga0137424, IMG submission 102317) | Soil microbial communities from meander-bound floodplain in the East River, Colorado, USA - East River MetaG ERMZT620_2 | ecosystem: Environmental > Terrestrial > Soil > Floodplain ... | reverse complement strand
AGTTGCAGCCTCATGTCATGTCCCTCCTCATAGATATCCAGCATCCCCCGCTTCACAATTGTAGCCGCCGTCCCTTGTATTGGATAGTTCACGGCACACTTAGACACATGAGCGCCGAATGCTCTCAGATTCACATTAGCTCCCTCCACCGGCTCCGGCAGCCGCATCCTTCTCCCAAAGTCATCTTCCACCCACTCCCCATTGTGTCTATAGTACTGCCCATCTATCCACCTTTGAGCCCCCGGATACAGTTCCCTCCAGCTCTCCCTCATCCCCTGAATACGCTCTATCCTCACCCCGGTCTTCCTCGCCAGCATCTTATTACTAGCCCCGTAGACCATGGCGAAGTTAAACGTCTTCCCGGCGTCCCTAGCTACACCCCCCGCTTTCGCTGTAATACTATGGAGGTCAGGCTTCTCCTTCATGTACTCTTCCATCATAGTCCGGTCCTTACTCACATGAGCCAATATCCGCAGTTCAATCTGTCCGTGGTCAGCCCAAGTCCACTCCCCATTGTCCGGCCTGAACACCTCCCGCATCATGGGAGGTATGTTCTGAAGATTCCGATTAACACTATCCCAAGAATTAACACGGCCAGATGCTAACCTCCCTGTAGCGAGATCAAGCCTAAAGTGAGTGTAAGCTCTATCTTTCCCAATCCACGGGAGTACATAAGTCGACAGCAGCTTCGCCTCACCTCGGTATTCCAGTATGACCTTAGCCAACGGGTCATCGAGTTCCTCCAGTATCTCCTCAGACACGCTCAGCTGTCGGCGTTTTCCTTTGGTAAATGGAAGTGAGTTACCGCGACTGGCCAGTACAAACCCGACCTGAATATTACTTCCGGGGTTTTCGATTCCTTCGTATTCGCACTCACGCTTAATTCGAAGTAGATTTCTTTGGAGTCGCTCCCGATGCTCTTCAAGTACTCCCTGACGGAGTCCGAGGCCCTTGACTTGTATGTCTCTAAGCACATGAACAAGTCGTCGGTCAATTTCGTAGCAATATCTTTGTCGGTCACTGAGTTCCCTCTCCATCTTCTGATACAGCTGCCATGTTGTCCGGCAGTCATTCAGACACTTCTCCGCCACTCTTTCCGCCGGCACATCTAACATGTTCCTCGTGCCGAATTCCTCAAACAGGTCCTTGATGCTGAACAAGTCCGTTGCCCCGAGCCACTCCTCACCTATCCTCTGCAACCCACCCGGTAATCCACTCACCTTCCCCATTAACTCGGAGTCCTGAAAGTTATTATCATCAGGTTGACTGAACCCCTCGTCCCGGCCGAACTTATCCAGGACTTCAAGGTCAAAGCTGATCCCGTTGTGATACACCTTGGTTTTGAAGGGGTCAGATATAATCCCCATCAGCTCAGGCACAGCTTCATCGAAGTCCGGGAACACAGTCACATACACCCCGTCAGTGTCACTGTAGTACATGCCTATCCCGATGAGCGTGTGGTCATTAGTATTAACCGTCTCGGTGTCCACCGCTATCACTGAGGCTCTCATCAGGTCCTCGAGATTCCCATTGCCTCGGCTAATCATCATCTAGATACCCATGCCCAATGCTATGCAGCCACTGCGTATCACTCCAGCCCTCGTACACCGGCAGGCACCTATGCACTGAGCAGTATGCCACGTCCAATTCTTCCCATAGTGCCTCCGCGAAGATACTCAGATAGCTGGCCATCCAAGCTATCACTTCACCCGCCTCATGATAATCACGTCCTCGTCCTCGACCACATCGAGTCCCATGCTCTTGTTCACCGCTGTCGCCATACTCCCCGGCGCCTTCCATTTATCCAGTGTGTCTACGCTGCAGCCCAGCTTCACCAATGTAGACACGATGCTCTCTATGTACAAGATGCGCTCACCGTCTCTCATCCGGTCTCGATGGGTAATCGTGATAGTTCCACCCACCTTCACGGACTTCACCATCAGGTCATACACCTTGTTCATGGCCTGTTTATAGATGAACGGCTGCAGCTTCCCGATGTTCTGGTTCGCCTTCGTATACTGCATCCCCTGCGCCCCGATAGTATCCGTCAGCCCCGCGGATTCCGCCTCCTTCGCCAAGTCATTCCCGTAGGGCGGGCTAGTAATAATATGGTCGCAGGGCACGGGCATAGCCAGCCTATTGTCACTCTGTATCACTGTCATTTGGCCGACACCATCAAGACTAGCAAGCTCAGCAATGCAGCGTCGTATAATAGCCACATAATAATCCTCAATCTCAATGAGGATGACATTGCGACCAAGAGCAGCAGAGACAAGAGTAGTCCCCACTCCGCCAAAAGGATCCAGTATAGTATCTCCACTTTCAGAAACATATTCGCAGATATCCCTGTGAAGATGCGCCTGTTGCTTTGCCGGGTGAGTCATGATAGCATCCGCGAGTTCCGGACTGAACATCTGCCGCCGCAGCTGCGTATCCCGTGGATACACCAGCCACCCATCCTCATCCCTAGCTCTGCCTTCAGCGAATATCTTTGTCACTTCGCAGCTCCTGTACCGCTTCCAAGCCCCGATTCCTCAGGGTCACGTACCACTCAATCGTTATCAGCCCGTGTCTATCCGGGTGCAGCGCCTCGACCAGCTGTTCTATCAGCTCTCCTATTTCCCGTTTCCTTTGCTGCCTCATATCCCCCTAGCCTTTCCATGAGTGCGTCCCAAGCCATCCGCCGGAAACAGTTCTTGCAGAACTCCATCCGCCGACCCGCATCGAGGTCAGTATCCTCACTCAGCATCTCGGCCCCGCAGTACGTCTGCACTCGGTAGCTCTTCTTCGTCCCCACATAGGGTATGACCTCCACCCCGGCGTGGTACTTCTTTCCCTTCGGGGTGACTCCGTAGTGTTCAGCTCTCTTTTTCGGCACCGACTAGTCTCCTCCCACAATGCGGGCACTCACCCATCTGTACCAGCTTGATGAACTCTTTTCGACAGGCATCCGAGTGAAACCTCTGCCTATCATAGGCGGTCTCGAACACTTCCGAACACGTAGCGAGGTCACAGATCCGAGTTATCAGAGCTTTCCTCTCGTATACCATATCCTTCCCTTTCATGTATCTCTTCATACCACTCCGCCATGGTATTAATCCTTTCCTTTATATCTAGATCATCGAAGATCCTTGTGTGTTCCTCATTCTCCCCGTGCCTAATCTTCCAGCCATGTCGCCGGTCTATCCGCCAGCCATAGATCAGCTCCCCGCAGTCACATAGAACGATAGCCTTCTCCTTGGTTTTCCAGTAGTTCACACATCCGTCCTCCCGATTCTCTGTAACAGCGTGTGGGCCATCCCCGAGCCAATCCCATCTACCATCATTAGCTCCTTTGGACTCGCACTCAACACATTCCAGACCGTGGTGAACTTAGCAATCAGCGCCTCCGCTTTCACCTCCCCAAGCCCCGGAGCCATGCCCATGAGGGCCAGCACTTGCGGGTTCGGGTGGAAGGTTACCTTCTTGTAATACCTATTAAACGTCTTGTGCTCACTCTCTTCCTTCTGGTCCTGCTTGTATGCCTGCACGAGGAACTGACAGGTCTGTTCATAGCTCCCGGTCTGGAACACCTCCACATACTCGCTCGCATTGTACAACCAGGAGTATATCCGAGACAGCCTCGTCCCTGACCGATGCCCCCGAGTCCACATAGTTCCACCCTTATTCGGAACCACTGTGTAGACCCCATCACTGGCCACGTCTACCATCCCCTCAAGCACAAACACTAGTCTCGCACTCGGTTGATTCTTCAGGTGCCGTCTCAGTTGATCTTCAACGGCATCTACATTGGCAAGTATCTCACCCCATGTCTTCCTTTCCACCTGTGTCCATCTACCATCAACACCCTGCCATCGGTAGTCGGCCCACAGCCTCTCATTAAGCACCACCATCTCACATGGGACAGCGGGCCTCACATAGGTGAGAAACTTCTCCCCCGGTTCGTGAACATCAGCCTGAAGCATGGTTCCCCCTAAATTTATTTAGCATCTGAAACTCCCTCTTTACCCCGCCGAGGAAACTTCGGCCCATGCCAGCCCATCTCCACCATGTCCATAAGGCTGTCCCAAGTGGGGCTCAAAATCGGAGTGTTCTCCATTGCAAGATTCGGCCCGCAGGTAGGCATCTTACCCCAGAGCTTCCCGTCCTTCTTCTCAATTCGCAGCACGATGTCGACCTTCTTGTTAGTCTCCCTCATGCCATCTGTCTCGAGCGTCCCGTCGGCCACACTCTCTATCTCCCCGGACGCCTTCGGCCTCGAAACGTAGTGATCCCTCAAATGATGTACCGCCACCAGATTCTTCCCGCTCGCCCGCGCCAGATCATACAGGCTCCTGATCCCCTCATTTGGGTGCCCGTACTCCACCTGCAGTAGCTGTTTCCTAGCCCCACCCCCTCTCGTATTCAATTCCTCGAGGTACGCCTCGCACTTGTTCTTATAGACGAGTGTCATGGTGTCCATGGCTACACTCTGCACCAGCTCATCCTGCATCGCGGCCAGATAAATGGTCAGCATGTAGGACCACTGTGCCATGAAGCCCTCGACCTTATTCAAGTCAATCTGCATGGGAATCGGCATCTCGTACACAGTGATATCATTCCCAGTGAATGGCTCCCACTCCACCTTCGCCCTGGCCTGCCCATTCACCCACTCAATCTGAGGCTTCTTATACTTCACCTCCTGAATCTTCAGCCCTTGAAAGAACTCCGGGTACAGCTTCCCATAGATAGCCCGCTGGTGCCCCAAGTCCGTGGAGAACACGACTAGCGGTAGCGGCGCCGTGTAAGCGAAGCTACTCTTCCCCGATTTCTCCTCACCTTCCACATTAATTATCACCGCTGACCTCCTCGCCAGTATCTGGACTGTAGACTTTTGGGGACTCTCCAATAGATATCGGAGCCCAGCTATTGTTGTGCTTGTGCTGTTCCCGCCACTCAGTCACCATCTTGCCCCACTGGTAGTCCTGTTGCACCGGGGACTCCAACAACAGATGGCTCCCACAACTGCAGCTCTCATTATATCTGTACATTACTCTCCCATGCTCGCTTTCAACTCACACAGCACCTTGTAGGGGCACTCATCGCACTCCCATTTCTCGTTCCAGTGGAACGCCTTCGGGGATTTCTTATCTGCCTTCGCCTTCACCCACACATCCCGACGCACCTTCATCCACTCCCAGTGCGTATCAATCTCGAACTGACTAAAAGTCAGCCTATACGCATCAAGCTGCGCCTGAATAATATAGACGATGGCAAAATCAGCGTGAGTCTCACCCACCCCTTTCAGATAAGACTTAATCTGTCTCATCCACCGCTCATTCCAGTCACCCCCCTCTATCCTCTTCGGGTTCGCTCGGGTGGACTTGACCTCAAGCAACCCCTGGTCTATGCTGTCCACATGCCAGTAGATTCCATCAGTCACCCCGGCTACCGGAGTCTCCTTGCGCTTCACCAACAGTGCCCGTTCCAATCCCAGCCCAATTAGAAAGAACATCTTGGTTTTATCATTATGCTCGAGAGTGTTAGTCTCTTCTGTGTCGTAGTAACTCTTCGTCAAGCACCCAATCAAGTCCGTCACACTCGGGTGCTGCCCGGTCCTATCCTCCTGTATCTCCTTCCACATCTCATCGAGCAGCTCCCGTGCCAGCCCATCATTCCTCACTACATTCAAGCTGGCACCGCTTCCTTCTTCTTGTGGCACTCGCAGATACAGACCGCGTTATCCCCGTTCATGAAGAACTTATCCTTCCTCCCCGGACATTTATGCGTAGTCGTATCCCCGTTGTTGCACTGCATTAGGATTACTTCAACGTCCATAGCTAAACCAGGGCCGTCCGTCCGGCCCCAGTTTCTACTCCTTTTCCACCTTGTGGTAGATGCCGGCGGCATCCTGTGTCATGACTCCCCGCTCCAGCAGCATCGGAATCAGCTTGCGTTCCGCTTGAGCCTCCACCGCTGTCGCATGGCCGGTGACACTCTTGATGCTCATGTCGGTGAACAGCCACTGCATGAAGTCCCGGTCGTCCTTGCCGTCCAGATACTCGACAATCAGATCATAGATGCTCGCGCCCCCAGCGTTCCCGCCGAAGCCTTCCACACTCACAATCTGCCATGCATCCGCATCTTGTGCTGCCCACTTCTGCCGCCCAGATGCATCAAGTACCGGCTCCCCTTCCTCATCCGTCTGTGGCCGGCGAATCCGACAAGGCGCCCACGCCCACTCCTGCACCTTGCCAACCAGCACCTCATAGGGCTGATTATACTTGCTCGTCTCCTCCGCCGGGACGAGCTTCTTCACCGACGCTGCCCATGCAGCCCACTGCGTCTCCGTCCGGTCGGAGTAGTTCACTGTGATGCTGACGATAGGAAACGGAAACGGCTCCTCGGTGTCAATCACTGTGATATCCACGAAGTCGAACTGCAGACTCATCCGGGGCTTCGCATTTGGATTGTCCTCCGGGACATAGGCCTTCGGAGTCGCCGTCTTCAGCACCCCTTGGAACCGAATCAGCGGGAATCCTTGCCGCTTCCCCTGGACTTCCAGACTGAATTTGAAATCACTGACTTGGGTCACTTGATCGCCCTTTCATGGCACTCATCGGCGTCGAACCGAGAGCTTGTGCATATGCAGTCGGGGCCATTACAGCCCCCATTCAGCCTATGCATTTCGGAACGGTGATTACAGTAGATAACCTCTTCCTCCTCCGGGAACAACTGGATTTCAGGTACCTCACTACCGATGTACATTTCCGGTAGTGTAAACCTCATTGGGAGTACAATATGTACTTGATTCGTCTCCGTGGAGATAACGATGCTGTTCTCCACCATCTTCATCTCCGTAGCATCCCAGAAGATCAACTCCATCCGACTCATTCCGGGTGACTCCTCTGGTATTGTTTTGGACTGTATATTCCATTGTTCGGATACCACTTCTTCTTTAACACGTCCCAGTCGTACCACCGGCCCTCCAAATCATAGTAGTCCGCAAGTGCATTCTGCCTCGAACGAACTACCACTGTCATGTATCTCACAGCTTCCGCCATCCTTGGTCGGCCACCAAGCAGTGGTGTATCGAGCGGAACCCTCGAGAATCTCCCCGCGTGTTCCGTGTACTCATACACCTCATTCTTGCTATGAGAGTTCTTACCTCTTACCACTATATCCCTCCTTTAATAAACCTCTCCACCTCTTCAATTGTAGCGGCGAAGCTGGATATCCGCCCGTCCTTCCAAATAGCATACGGCTGCTGCCGGCCTTCGGTGTAGGTAACCTTGTACTTCCCCATTATCCGCGTCCTCGGAAGCCTTCGATTATGAGGTATGCTAGTACCCCGAGGCCCGTTACTACCAGCACCGACTGCATTGCCACTGTCGGGTCCATCAGTCTTCTTCTCCGATGAATTCAACTATCTCATCCCCCTCCCTGAACCCGGTGTCCTCGGGCAGCAGCCACCAGTCACCGCAGCAGTCACACTTGAACCAATCAAACTTTATCACGTTTCCAGCCCCTATCACAGATGAAACATGGAGTGGTTGCTGTCACGCACCCACAAGTTTTGCACTTCTTCCATGGCAGCTGTTCTAGATAACACTTGCCACAGATTTGACCAACTTCACATACGTTACCCTCGTAAGCCCAGAAGAATTTCGAACAGTACACGCACTCAATATCACCTATCCATTTCTTATCCCCGTCGTATCCAGTCAGCGCCACCAGTTATACCAGTGTCTCTGAAAGCTCCTACCACCATCGAGCCACTTCGCATACCCGGCTGCTACATTTGTCGCCGGGTCTCCCAAGCCCTGACATGGTAGCAATTGCATACAGCCGCAAGCTCCACTACTGGAGTTCACAACCATAGGATTATGACCAGATTCGTGCTGAATCACGTAGTCCACCTCAGTCAGCGGCCAGTCATAGACACTAGCCGCCGCCATGCAACTGCCACCGCTTACACTTGCAGCACTCACACCGCTTCCTACTGGTACTAATGTAAACATTCTCGTTGGCGCAGGTGGTGCAGTGGGCGTAGCCGTAGGCGTGGGTGATGGCATGACCTCGAGGCCCAAGCTGTGCTGCATTATCCCTAGCACTGGCATCGGCGTCGCTGTTCGTTGGTTCTGTGGGGCTACTTCCCATGGTTCTGGCTCCAATTCGGGGCTGCAGGCTACTAGCCCAACAGCCAAGATGATAATCGCTACTTTCATTTTACCTCACATGATGGGCATTGAAGGAAAGCTAATCATCCACCTCCAGATTACTATGAACTGATTCCAGTCGAACCACTCAGCGGGGCACACAGGTACACAACCTCGTTCCGTGCCAGCCGTAGAGCTTACAGAATTCTTCCGGTTTCAGCGGTTCACTCATCAAATCCGTCCTCCCAATCTTCTTCGCGCTCGATGGTGGCCTCCGACCCTGCGAGGGCGCTGTCGCTTATCAGCCACACAGCTTCGAGTATGTCGTCGGGGTAGTTCTTGCTCGCCTTCAATGCGTCGATAGCGTTCATGTTCGTTCGCAGCCACGCAGCCTCCGTCCGCGCTTTCGTCAAGTCATCCCGCAGGAAACTCATGGTGTCGAGTGCCGCACCCCAATCCGCTCGCAGCCGCTCAGCCTCTCCTTTCAGATCGTCTCCTCGCTTCTGTTCGAGTTGAAAGTCCCGCCGATATTTAACTAGGTCCTGCCGCAGCCGCTCAGCCTCCAGCGCCAGGTCGAGGATTTGGGATTGCTCGCAGGGCCACCCCTGACAGCCAGACCTCACACAAATAGACGCACCCTCACGCCAAGGCCGGTGCTCACCCCGCAGTTTCTGTAGCCGTTCCCTATCCATCATCCTCACCCCCACTCAGCACTCTCCCCACTTCCCACTCCACCTCACAATCCCGTGAGCAGAACTCATAGTCCGTCCAGTACTCCCTTCCACAGACCTTGCACTCATTCGGCCCTACATCATAGTTATGTGGCGGATCAACTCGTCCACCCATCATATTCCACTTCCTTTCTAGTTGGGGGCCGGAAGGGCGGGTATTTCCCTTCCAGTCCCCCGAGGCACCGACTTCAATTCCGTCCCTGAAGTCGGGGAGGGAGGCCTCCTTAATCCACTCCGAAGACCTTGTCTTGACAGGCCTGACACAGCCGAGAAATCCCAAACTCCCGGATACTCCCCTCATCCCTGAAGTTCTCCGGCAGCAAATCAGTTTTCAGGCACATCGCGCAGTCCGCTCGCTTGAAGATATTCCCCTCGTGCCCCGCAAAGGCGGTCAGCATCTCCTCCATCTGCTCACTTTTATTCGACTTCGGCGGCCAGTCCATCTCTTACCTCCATTCTTGGTAGCGGATACATGAGCAGTACTGTCTCCAGCACCTCCTCATATTCCTCTTCCGTCCCAATCTTTTCGAACCAGTCAGTGTCCCTCACCACTGCCATCATCCACTCGGGATGTCGCATACAGGTGTGCACGAGTGACACACAGATCGTAGATATCTCCGCGGAGAGCAATTCAACCAGTGGCCTCGGCATCATAGCCACATTGTCAGCCATGCTCATGCCAAAGAGCCGGGCCCTCATCTCCGGCGGCTCCTCGTCCACCATCCTTTGAATCAGTTCCTCCCTCTTACTCATCCTTCCATCACCTCCACGTGTTCAGTGAAGTGGCTCACATGCCTGCAACCACACACCGCCTTCACCGCTTTCCCCGGCCCCTTCGTTCGGAGCCCCTCAACTATATATTGGCACGGGCCAAGTGGCACCTGATACAGAAGATGCACACAACTCGGACATCTTGTTGCTTTCATCGTACTCCCATGTGTCCCTTGTCAATGCAATCCTTGCAGAGTGCAAACGTCCCCAGCACTGTCTTGACCGCTCGCGTGCCCCGCCTTGGTTGTGGCTCATCATAGGGGTGGTCACTCACCCGGCCGAAATGTGAACTGTGCTCACACTCGCACTTCACCTACAAATGTCCTTTGACTGTTCAACCACCTTCCGGTGCTTCCCACACACCGGGAGCATGTTGCCTTCCCACGATACCTTCTGGTTAGTCAACACGAACTTCATCGTGTTCGCCGGCCCATTCAGGCACCACAGACAATAATTAAGCGCCGGCTTTGCTTTGCTAGTCAACTACCCAGCCCTCCTTCAACAATTCATCCACGTCGAACTCAACCCAGTCAAGCCCAACATGGGTGTCCCACAGGTTAGCACCGTAAGCTACCCTCAACCGCCCATGCTCTTCGCTTATCAGCGCCACACAAGGCTCAAGCCCCCACTTCCGTTTAATCGGGAGCAGGGGCCATCGAGGCCAATAATCAGGCGACTCTATCATGGCCTTGTCCGTCATCAGCCACATCTCCTCGTTCACTCCCGTACCCTCCGATGAACCCCGGACTCATGCGCCTTTTGAGCACACCACTTACACACCCACATCCTGAACTCTTTAGTGTCTCCGGTGAAGTCTCGGATATCGCGGGTGAACCCACACCTTGGACAGGAAGCCCATGTGAGCCCCGCCTTAATTGCCCGGTCGTAGCTGCGCTCCTTCATGCCTCCACCCCGACATGTTCACTGCATCGAAGATCCATCATCTTCTCTGGCTCATCTCGATATGCTTTCACTGCCTTCTTCCCGCAGTATTCCCAGAAGATGGGCTTGGGCCGCTGCACTGGCAGGTTGCACGGCCATATAGCTCCATCATTCGGTGGCATGGGTACTTCCTTCATTTCAGCCTCCGCTGCCCGGCACCCTGCCCCACTCCTGCATTTATGCCCATCCTCGACCCGGCTGCCGCTCCCAAGTCATACCCTGCACCCACTCGGTCAGGCCGCGAACTCCCCAGAAATGGATACCACTGCTTAACAGCGGATTCCAACTCCCTTCCCTGCACCACCATCAACTTCATGGACTCCGGTGATTCTCTTCGGAATGCTTCCGTCCGCTTGGACAACCGCTCATCCAGCCGACCAATGGCGCCATAGGCGAATGAACTCATGTACTGTGTGGGATTCCCTTCCCCATACAAGTCCCATGCGCTTTCCGATAACAGCCGGATGCGTCGTTCCAGTTGAGCGTACACATACTCGCTGATGTCGAGGTTACTCCTCTGCCCCATCACTGCAATCGTGTGTTCCCCGTTATGCAGTATGACTGTTTGGCAGGCATTCGCCTTCGACACCACATGATACAGTGACTGCGCCCACCGGGCCTTGTTTTTGAGTTTAACAAGGTCCCTGCAGTACCTTTCCGGTTTGGCCCCCGGTAGGTCCGCTAGACTCAGGTTATATTTATGCAGCAACTCTTGCGCCTTTTCGGCCGCCGCCGCTGATTCATGCTCATTCGAGGATTTCGCCAACTCAAACAGTCGACGAATCTTCTCGAGCATCCTCTGTTCATCCGATTCCACTAACCAACTCCACACATTTGTCACCCTAACAACCACACACCTGGGCAGGAACCTGTTCGTTAACTCAGTTTATCGCACCGCGAACTTACAACCCGCTGTCTATTAGGACATAGTTCATCGGCTTCCCACTTACAATCCTCGTTCCACTCTTCGAAGTATGCATAGTTGAGTCGTCGCCAAAACTGGTCGTCCCATCTCTTAACCTGATTAGCCGTGGGAACTTCACCTCGTCGGCGTTCCACCCTAATCAACCAGCGCGTGATACAACCTGGATGGTAGCATCCAGTATGTCATATCACCCTCGCCATGTTCTTCCAGTGTGCGCATTAGATGCGCCGCGGATGCGAACTCGATATCCGTCGCGATGATGCTGCCGGTGAAGGTATGAACCACTGGATCATCCGCCCTTTGCACCAACTCACCGATATCGAACTCGTATCCACACACCACTGTGTAATACAACCTGTCCAACCTGATCTGTTCTAGTTCTAATCGAGGCACACTTACACCTCCACGGTGTATACCGGGTCACCCCAGTGTGTGGCTCCTGCCCATGTATGCGGCTGTTAAGGTGCGTTCCAGTGATTCCGCACTGGTGGTTGGGTGTCCGTCCACCCATCCACGAGTGATGAACCCTACCTACTCGTCGCCGACGATGGCTTCCAGGTCGAGTGTAAATGCGCTGGCGAACAAGTCACCCACCGCATTGTCACACTCTTCGATGGCCTCGTTGACGGCGGATTCCTTGTCATCATAGGGTCCACTGAACCTGGTGGCACTGATGTCCCAGTATACCACAAACCATTTCTTTTCCAAACCACACCTCGTTGACAGTGTACGGGAGTTGGTTTCCCCCCGTCCACTACATTATATCATAACTCGTCAAGGTTGTCAATACCCAAATTCCACAATGTAACATATCTCCTATACCAACATTGAATGGTTGACAGCTAATCAAGTTCGTGGTACAATGCGGGGTTATGAGAGTTGACACTCAACAGTACATATATGCACTTCGCACTGTTCACGGCCGGGCCTATTATGTAGGGCATACTGGTTACCTTCACGGCCGCATCAAACAACATATAACTAATAACCAGCCCGCTTTCACCGTTGACATATTAGAGTACCTCGGCCTGGATAATACCAACTATCAAAGGGCCGAACGCTGGTGGGTGAATGAACTCATCCGTCGTGGCGAGCCGATACAAAACCAGCTCCTCGTTTCCTAGTGTCCCGCAACCCTGCACAGTCCCTGTGTCCCGCATCCACTGGCCAAAAGCGCGGCCCCATCGCGGGGCAAAAAGGAACCCCGGAACCAGGGGCCTATCGTCCTGATTCCGGGGCTGCTCGGTTGAGCGTGGGGGTTAGCGCGTTGCGCCAATCTTGGCGGCCAGCTTCGTGACCTCGGCGTTGAAACCAGGGCCGGACTTCATGGGCTCGTTCCCATTCGGTCCCCACTTCGGCTCCTTCCAGTTGTGCGCTCGGTCAACAGCCAACTCGCCGAATCCGGGGCTGATCTCATCCCCGTACTTCAACAGCAGCTGCTGGCTGGAGTAGGTGGAACCGTCAGGCATAGTCCATGCATTTCGGTTCTTCCCATCCGCGCTGGTTCCGTTACCTGCGCTCGGCGTCCGGCTAACCGACCGCTTCGCGACGGGCCTCGACGAGTCCATGACACTGACCTGAATCCCGCCATCCGGGCCAAAGGTGACATGAACGCTGGTGAGCGACAGCTCACGGGCTCGATCCTCGAACGGCGCAATGAACTCGTGAACCTGTTCGCGAAGGTCGGTGGAGAACTCCACGCGCTCCGTTGCGAGCAGATCGTACAGTGCGCTCGCCTTGTTCGCATTCGCCCGGTCGAGCGACGCTTTCGCGCGCTTGATCGCCTCGGCAAACTCGAGCATCTTGGTCAGATCCCCGGCAGCATCCGCGAATGTACCCTGAACAGCGTCCACCTCCGCTTGCGCGGTTGCAATCGCCTGATCGAGTGCTTCGACATTCACTGCCGGAACTTCCGGCGTCTCTTCTCCACCCTCGGTATCCTCGGGCGTGAGGGGCTCGTCGTCAGTTACCTGACCTTCTTCTGGGTTGATCTCTTCGCCGATATCTTCGGCGTTAGTGTCCCCTGTCGGGGTGACTTTTGGCATTTCCAACTTTCCGGGCTTCGCCCTGTGTGATAGGCCGTTCCTGTTCGGAACCTCCCTGCAATCGCAGGGGCGCACGACTTTCACGCCAGCCTGTTCAAAGTTACCCGAGTCGCAACTGCTTTCGGCACAACCCGCAAGTTACATATCGATAATTCCTCGTTGTGTCAGGTGATGCGGCCGAGTATCGGCAGCCTCGGTCGTAATGGATGAGGCGAGTACGGTCGGGGCATTCGCACAGAAGTTCGTGGTCAGTGTTGACCGTTGCAATCTGGCGTTTGCAGCCGTATTCGCGACCCTTGAAATAACCGTGGTGAATCATGGGGAAGGTGGGGCACCTCGTTTGTTCATTTCCATATATGGATTGTACCGCATGGCGCACCAGCCCGTCAACCCATTTTGACGACAGGTGCATATCGGCTCGATGACGGGTTGAATACCCTGTTCCGTAATGGCCGGCCACCCTGGTGTGTCATACGCGGAATCGAGGTGGTACCCACAACTGGACGTCATACGCGCAACCGTCATACAACACTTTCGAATATGACGAACACTTGGGTTGCGCGTTACGGGCTGTTGTGGGTGGATGACTGCGCTAAATTTTTACCCTGAAAAGTCGCCTTTACCACTAATCCATGCTTGCAAGAACCCACCAGGCTAATGCATAGATAACCGCGGCTATGGCTACCAGCACCGGGATGTTGTTTAGCCAGGTCGCTAGATCAATCATCACTACTCCCCCCAAAATGCAAGTGCTAATGCAACCTCAGGTGACACCGCTTGTTCGTGAAGCTCTACCGCCTCTCGGGACACCCAACCACAGTCCCACTCTAACGGGTGCAGTATCCCGCAGGGAGGGCTGTACTCAATAGACACCCGGTAATGCTGGTTCATGTAGCAACAGCCAATGGAACTGCAGATCTCCATATCCGACTCGGACAACAGATGCCGGCCCTTTTGACCACGTAGATAGCCCCTCACTTGAAGACGCTGGCCTCAAGCATCCGGGCGACTTTCCACCAGTCATCCTCGGCATCGAGGTAGTCGGGCCAACTGATGCTCGGGTCAAAGCCGTACTGATAGACGATCTCGAGGCCGCCCCAGATAAATGGGAGCTTGGGGCCTAGTTCCGGGGATTCCGCGAGTTCCTTCAGATGCCGAGCCAAACTTAGCTTATTCTGCCGGATTCTCACGGGGTCTCCGGAGATATAGGCCTGGAGTAACCGCTTGCGGTACTGTCTGACCCAGGCTAATAACAGCTCCCGGCGAGCTTGAAGGTGAGGCTCAATTGCGAGGGTCATTTCAGCTCCTAGGTGGAAAATTTCCCGGTGTCATGTCAGCTATGGTAAAGAAATGCAACCATGCAGCCGTATATATATAGAGTTATGTTGCGGTGCATGGTTGCATGACTGCATGGTTAGTCATCGAAACTGGAACTCCTCATCCAACTCTGCTATCCCGGCATCATCATAGTTAGCCCTCTGTGCCGCTACTTTTATAGCTTCTATCTCGGGGTAGAGCCATCTTCTACCGCCGCGACGGTCGGTCAGGAAGCCCAACTGGTTTAGGATACTGTTGACAGTGATTGGAGCTATATTGGGGTAATCCACTCGGATTGGCTTGCCTATGTCCAGCTCTATATCGATTTTGTACCAGCGGGATAACGTGGGCTTGGACAGAAGCAGTTCAATAACCCGAGCGAGTACAACGCTGGAGTAGTCATATTCGGCCTTCTGGCGAAGTAGCCGGGTCTCAACTGCCATCCCTTTGGAGATTTCTTCTATGTATTCTGTATCTTCGAGCTGTCGGGCTATCTCAAGGATGGGAGACCAGGTGGATTCTATGCGTCCGCCTTCGAGAACTACCCCAGACATGTCGAATTTGAGGGCAGATAGATTGAGAACATCACACTCAAACCGTCCATAGGGGCCCTCTTGGTGCCGAGTAAATATTTGAATGGAGCGGGAGGCAAGAGCTGGCTCGTCAATCAGGTTCCGCTTGTGGAGAACTGTGGCTCCGAATATCGAATGTGCCTTTTGCTCGTACTTTCCGGGGCCAACAAGGCGTTTGTAGACCTGTGTAGACATGTCTCGAGTTGTTCTAGACATGAAGATGCGCTCAACTTCAGGGCGGATATTGTCGAACTCGTCGGCGAAGAAGGTCTTATCGAGGAAAAGTGCCAGTTCATCACGGGAAGCGGCTGGTGTGAGGCCGCCACAGTCCACCATACCACTGGAATCTCCCGGCATTAAGCGGAGAGCCTTCATAGTTGTATTCTTTCCAGAACCTGCGGGACCTACAAGGGCTAAAGCAGGGTAAAAGTCCAGGGTAGAGAGGTAATTAGTACCTAATCGCCAATAAATACAAGTTTTGGCGTCCTTGAGAGTCAATTTAGCTGCGGAAATGAGCGACTCTACGGTATCAGAGACTAACTTTTGCTCTGTTTTACGGATAATGGAGTCGATTTCGGAGTTGAGATCAGACAAAGAACTATCCTGCCAAGAAATACCCGTGGCTGCGATGGCTTTTTAATCTTCCCGTGTGGACAAGGAAGAGGGCAGGTCAGCCGAGTCGCACTTTCCCAGTTCGTGGTTCGTCCTCCGGCCAAGAGGAACCACGGGTCTTCCAAATTATAACATATCTGTAACAGTTTGTCAACCCTTTGCCCAATCTTTTACCATCCCGTATAAATTGACCAGCCCTGGTATCCTTAGACCATGACAACTGTAACCATTTGGGAACGCGATGAGCTGGCAGATCCTATAAATGAAGTTATAGAGCGTGCCAAGGAGCATGGGAACTATGACCTCGTTATGGCGCAGATCCCGGCGCTCTTCGGGGATAGTGATAAGGCCACCTACTTGGGGTTCCGAGCGCTGGGATTTCGAGCCCGGCAGGCGCTGGAGTTCCTGGGGCTGGAGCTAGCCATCCTGGAGTTGTGGTACGAAGAGACACCAGAACTCAAGGACTTTGAACTCGAGCGGCTAGGAGAACTCCAGCGCAATATAGGGGCCGACATCATCAGGCTGCAATTCTTGAGGAACATGACTTTGTTCCTGTTCCAGGATTCGCGGATGGTGGCGAAGTCCCTCAACGAGTTCAACGAGATGAGCAACAGGGAGTTCAACTACCTCAAGGCCAACCGGCGCTTCTACACATCTGGGGAGTTCCTCAATCTGCAGAAGGCCATGGAGCCGGAGAAGCACCGGACTAATACGCTGGTGCTGAACTTCGGTGGACAGGGTTTCAAGGTTGTCGAGGACGACGACGGGAACGGGATTATGGAGGTTATAGATGGAGACTCAATTGAGCCCGCGGATTCACTTGGGCTCGAGCCTGGACGGGCATGGCTGGAGCGTGAGAATCGGGGATAGTCATTGGCGCTTCTCGAGGGAAGAGTTTGCCAGTCAGTTCGCAGGCAGGATGGCAGACGAGGATTTTGCCTCGGAGATCCTCAACCATGCTCATGTGCATGAGTGGGAGATCTGTCGGCCCGAGTCCTGCAAGGGCGCGCTCTGGCAAATCATCCAGGGTCTCGAGTGACCTCAGCAACGGCGGGAGAGATTACGATTACTCTCCCGCCTTTGCACCCTACACAGAAACTCATTGACTACGACCCGGCCAGATTCAAGGTCATTATTATTGGGAGAAGGTGGGGCAAGACCACCTACGGGGTCCGCAAGTGTGTAAAGTACGCACTGATGACGGGGTATACCTATTGGTGGATAGGCCCGACTTATCCTGTGGCTCAAATCGGGTGGAGGATGCTGAAGCGCCTTGCCCGGCAGATCGACACAGTTAGTCCCGTGGAAATCCGGGAAGCCGACATGTCTATCATCTTCAGGAATGGCGGGACTATAACGATTAAGTCCGCTGTGAACCCGGATAGTCTCCGAGGCGAGAAATTGGGCGGGGCGGTCTTTGACGAGTTCGCCCAAATCCCCGAGGTGACCTGGACGGAAGTCATAGGGCCCTCCTTAGCGGACCTCGAGGGGTGGTGCGATTTTGTAGGGACTCCCAAAGGTAAGAACTGGGGCTACAAGCTGTACCAGATGGCCCTCAAGCGGGCAGGCTGGAGTGGGTTTCAGCTGCCCACCGCAATCACAGAAGATGGAACCGCGCACACGCGCGTGATAGGCTCTAATAACCCCTATGTTGGCATAGAGGAGATGGAGCGGCAGCGCGAGGAGATGTCGCCGGAAACTTTTGCCCAGGAGTGGTTGGCCGATTTTGGGGCTTCACAGTACCTGGTCTACCCGGAGGTCTCGGCGGAGTTCCATGAATGGCGCGCCCCTGTGCCCGAGTTTATGTCCTACCACGGAGGCATGGACTTCGGTGGCGACACCATAGGGGCCCACAAGTCCGGGACGGCCATAGCTGGGTTGTCCAAAAAGGATGAGCTTATCATCATCGCTGCATTTCTGCAGGCCGGCCCTAACATAGCCGAGCGGCAATACAACTGGGCCTGGGAGCAGGAACTCAAGTTGGCGGAGATCCACCGGGAGCTGCGGCGGCCCTATAATGGAGTTATTTATCGAGCGGACAAGTCCCAGATGACGGCGATCCAGTTCATGAGGAACTCGGGTCTGAAGGTGTTCAAGACCAAGGGTGGCCCCGACTCGGTGAATGAGGGTGTTGAGATGGTACACCGGCGGCTGAAATTGAGACCAGATGCAGGGGCCCCAGAGAGCGGCAAGAATCGGTTGAGGCCGAGGCTATTCTGGTTAAAAGGTGTACCCTGGATTGAGGATGCTTTGACTTCGTATCGCTACGCGGAGCCTCATGGCGACGGCCGAGTTGAGCACAAGAACCCACTCAAGGTAGACGACGACATGCCGGATACTGTTAGGTATCTAGTAGAGGGAGTAGATCACGGCCCGATTGGTGACCCTCAACAACTCTACAGTAGTTACATACCGAGGATAGGCTAGTGCCCGACATTTATGATAAGTTGCCCACTCAGGAGCTAGTCACCAATCAGTTCAGGTTTAAGCTGAGGTACTGGCAGACCAGGAATGCCTTTGTCAATGACATGAGGAATGCACTCGGTGGGTTGAATAAGATCGAGGCCCCTTCGTCCACCCAGTACATGGTGAAGACGCTGCACACCTACATACTGGCGGCCCTCATTAACGAGAAGACTAGCCGATACCTGCCGCGGCCTGTACTCCAAGTCATACCCGACAATCCCCTGGATGATGAGTCTAGATCCAAATCCACGAGGATTGAACAGGGGATAAATGTCTCTGGGTATGAGATCGAACGCCGGGGAGGAGGGGATTGCTACGACCGGGCAGTAAGGGATGCTCTCCTCCTCGACATGGGCGTCCAGAAGATACTAAGAGGGGAAGCGGCCTACTGGCGGGAAATCGTGGAGCATGATACTGAGTGGGAGAAATTCAAGCTCGGGCACCGAGATACACGGCCTGAAAAAGCATTGACTCCAGCTCAGCGCACCGCTATAAAGAGGGATTCGGGGATTCCACTGACCAAGGACTACGTACCCCTGGAGTTCTTCCTCCCTCACTATGACGGCAAGACGCTGGCATTCAGCTTTGAGCTGACCGAGACCACGAAGTGGGGGCTACTCCAGAACCCACTCTTTGATAATGAGAAGGGTGGGCCACTACTGAAGGGCATGACATTCGGGGCCGATGGAGGGCTGAATGAGACTGTTACTATTATTGAGTATGCTAACGATAATATTCATGCTTATTACCTTGCCGGCCCCGGTGCGAACTCTGGGAACAATAAGTACCCGAAGGTAAGGACGAACTCGAGGGGCTTCACCGGAGGGCTCGAGTGTCTCTACGCATACGAGCATGGGATTAGCCGGAGTATCTACAACACCTATAGTGGGAGATTTGGTGGTTGGAAGACCGAGCATAATGAGATAGAGCGGGTAGGCAAGGGCATCATGGAGCTGTCTCAAGCCGCGGATGAGATAGTCTCTCAGGTGCTGACCAACGTGAGGGCCACCTATTGGCCTAGTCTGAACTTCATGATGGATCCCGAGGCTAGAGGCTTCGGAACCGGAAACTCCAAGCCAGAGGCGCCGAAGATTAAGGAAGGGGAGTCCATTGTCACCTTCGTGGGTGAGAAGATTGAGCAGATCTTCGAAGCGAAAGACAATCCGATGGCAATGTGGCTGTTCGATATCATACAGCAGCAAGTCTCCCGACTGGGTGGTAGTTCAACCCTGTATGGAGAGCGGGCACCTGGAGTTGACACAGGATTTAACCAAGCGATTCAGCAGACCCAAGCTCAATCACTAGACAACAAGCAAGAGCAGCATCTGCAGGCGGGGGCTGAGGAAGAGGCCCTAATTATCAGCCTGTATGTAAAGCAGATAAACGAACCAGTCGAGATGGTGTATCTGGAGACGGATAAGAAGACTAAGAAGAAGAATCTCAAGTACGTGACCCTCGACCCCAAGGATCTCGTCCCCATGCCCCGGTTCTCCGCGCAGGTGAGGAAGCAGGGGCCGCTCGACTACCTCTCCGCCCTCCGCGCTTTTGCCATGGCTACCGACGATAGAGGTGGTAAAGGGCCGGCCATGTCGGATGAGACTGGTCGAGAAGAGATCCTCGCGATGCTCTCCCCGGATTTGGAGTACATGAAGATCTTGGTGGAGTCGCAGAAGCGGGAACTGATAGCCAATGGCTTCATTACCGATAAGGTCGGGGACGCAGCCAATGTGAAGCTGGCCAAGCAGGGCACCCCGAATATTAGCCCAGAAATCATGGCGAAGGCTGACCCAGCCCTACTCGCAGCCATCCAGCAGATTCAACCGGCGGCAGCGAAGCAGGGAGGCACCGACCCCGAACTACTCGCTAACGTAGCCGAAGCCGGTGGCCCCGGAATGGGAATCCCTGGCCCAGTTCCCGGCGACTCCGAGATGACCAACAGGGTTGGTGAGCTTGAACAAGGTGCGGCGCTCACCGGGGCAAGTGCGATATGACCTTTGTAAGAGACATTGAGGAGGCGGTTGAGGAGCTGGCCGACTGGACGGTCGAGACTGTGAATGAGATCATAGGTGAGATCATGTCAGATGGGAAGCCCTTCTTCCTGGAGCCCAAGACTGAATTGGAAGAACTCGAGGAATACGCCGGAGTCCGGGGCAACCCCGAGGCCTGGACTAAGTGGATAGCTGAGCAGACCGGGGCCATAATTATGGAACTACAAGATAGTGCCGTCGCCCCCGACCTCATCATCAGTGTCCACCCGGTAGACATAGCCCAGAAGGTTGCCATCGACTGGAGTGCCCGCATGGAGGATCTGTTATTGAAGCCGGAGTATCAATTGCTCGACTTTGGCCCACCTCTTCCAGCCATCGCCCCTGCAATATCACAGCCGCCAGCTCCACCAACTCCAATAACTCCACCCTCTTCTAACGGCAGCACCGCAGCCGCATCCATGCTCACAGGGATAATATAATGGCTTATTCACCGAACGTAGAGCAGTGGCGGGCCAAGGTAGCCAAATACTTCCGGCCCGAAGACGTAGATAAAGCCCTCTATGTGATTAACGGGGAGAGTGGTGGTAACCCGACTATCAAAGGGGACAACGGGGCTAGCATTGGCCTCTTCCAGATGAATCGGGCTGGAGGGCTCGGCTCAGGAAGTTCCGTATCCCAACTAGAGGACCCCGACTACAATATCCGCCTCGCCGCACAAGCCGTCTATGGCGGCAGTGGGTGGAGCCCTTGGGGCGAGGGCTCTACCTACCAAGGCCAGAAGTTCGGCGCCCTCGGGAATAACCCCTATCCGGGGTCTAGCTCGGTCAATGCGAGAGCCCCTTCAGGAGTACAACCCTTGGCACAAGAGAAGAAACCAGCTGGCAATACTTCTGTTGGTAGGTTCGCCAGAGGCAAGATAACTGATACCATCTCCCGGCTTCAAACTCCCAAGGGGGTACAGCCAACCAGCTCCGGCTCTACCCCCAAGGGGGTACAACCTTACACCCCCACCGGGGACTTCGACGCCGACGTAGCTGCGTACCTCGAGGCCATGGACAAGGCCTATCAGGACCTATACAAGTACGCGGACAATGGCGGGCTGATTGTAGACGAAGAAGAGGGTGTCGTCTATAAGTATGACGAGGCCGGGGAGCCGATACCTGATGCCGAGGGGATGCGATTACTCTCCATCGCCATGCGGAATGCGGCTTCGGTTGAGCGGCTCATGGATAGGCGGAAGGCCAATCTGGAAGGTGCCGGAGCTGATTCCGCGGCAGCGTATCTGACCTCTGAGAAGGAGAAGCGCGCCGAGGCCGAGGCCAAGTATGCCGACTACATAGGTCGCATCGGGGATATCACTGCCATCGAGGACATCCCGGTGCAGCGGGCCGCTAATATAGCTGGGGTTCTTAAAGCAGCTAATGCCGGGAGAGCCCTCGCTGAGGGTTCCCCATTCACCACCCAAGGTGCCGGCTATGGTACCGAGGGGCAGCCCAAGTCTATGGACCTAGGTGGAATCCTAGGCGGGTTGAAAGGGGCCCTTCCTGCCGAAGCCCCTCAGCCCTACAACATCAACCCGGCAGCGTTGGAGCCCTACGGTGGTGCAGGCGGTGGTAGTTCATTCCCCAATATGCAGGCACAGAACCCCGACGAGATAATTGCCGAGTACAATGGTGGAGCGGTTCCTGGCGTCCCAGCTGGCATAGGCGCCGGCACCGGGCCAGCCCCAGCTGTACCATCAGCCCCTACCGCCACAGGTGGGGACTTCGCAAGCCGCCAAGCCGCGGCCCGCTCCCAATATCAACCAAAGGGCAGCGTCCTAGCCCAAGGGCCAGACTTCTGGAAAAAAGCTCTCGGATTGAGGTAGTATCATGGCGAATATAACTCCACAAACCAGTGCCACCGGCGGGCCGGGCTTCACTCCCAATCCAGCGGGAGCCACAACAGGTGGAGCCCCTAGCAACGCCTATTACCGGGAGACCCTAGCCAAGTGGATGGCCTCCATGTGGGCGCACGGCGGGGACAGTCGCCAGAAGGTGCTCGACATGATGAGCCCGGTCTGGTACTCCGCCAAATACGGGGAGCCAGAGCCTACCGATGAAGGAGGCTACTGGTCTCCCCGAACCCTGATGTCCTTCAGTAGGTTCGCCAGTGAATACACCGGCGGCAGTCCCGCCCTCGACCAGATCTTCCCCTATGTACCTCCCGGACCTAACGACTTCATTGAAACCCCGGAGCAAACTGCCAACCGCATAGCCCAGTCTGCCTTCGAGAAACAAATCCAGGCGGATATCGATAAGACCGCTATGGAGATAGCCGCGACCGCAGCCGAGGGTAATGCTAACCGGGCTGTCGATATCGAGGAGATCAAGGCCAATCTCAAAGCTTCCGCCATGTCTGCGTTTAACCAGGCCTTTAGTAACGAGGTCCAGAAGTTCAACGTAGAATCCGGCATGTGGAATAATCAGCAGAATATCCAGTCGTCTAACCTCCAGCAAGCCGGTAACCTAGCTTCCGCCTTCCAACAGATACTGGATCAGCGAACCGGGAAGGCGATTGAGTCCCAGCTGAACCCCGGAGACTGGCTGGCTCGGGAAGCCCAGGTCAGAGCCATGACAGCCCCACAAGGTACTGAGACCCCGGCCTATTCAGACTTCCCCGAACTCAAAATCATCATAGACATGCTGAAGAACACCGCAGGTGGGGGAGCCAAGCCGGTAGGCCCGGATGCTAATACCTTCCAGCTCCCCGATTTGCTGAAGAGCCTAATTGAGTATACTCCAACAGCGCCGCCCCCAACTACGGGGGTTGTAGCCACTCCCGCTCCCCCGCAAGTGGCTACGCCCCCACCAGCACAGACTCCAGCAGCATCGCCCATTCCTACATACCCAGGGCCGGGAGCTGGCGGTGCGCCCACAGCAGATAACTTCAGTGGAGTCCGCAACGAGGATGTGGCGGAGCTGTTATCAGGTCAGGGCAAACTGATTACAACTGGCACACTCGGCCCCAGCTACGGCCGCGACTACACCAACTTCAAGGTCTTCAATCCCTCGAAGAACAACTATCAATACCAGCCAGACGACGAGATAGCCGCCGGCACACCTGTGTGGCTGCAGAAGTTCGCTTACGGAGTCCGAAAGTCCCGGAACCCTCAATTCGTCTCTGGTGACCCGCAGGCTGATGGTAAGCCCAACCCCGAGGTCGTCACTATCCATAATCCGGGGAAGAAGACTCGGGTATCAGTCACCCCAGTGAAGAATGCTAAGCAGATGCAGGGGAAACATAAGTTCGCCCTCGGCGCCGACGCCTTCGACCCTGATAAGCTCACCATCAAGTCCTACCCTGATGAGGCCTACCAGAATTACTCCAGCCTGAATTATCTCAAGGGTGGGAGTAAGAATCAGTACAATAAGCTCAACACCGGCATGTTCCAAGGTTACGGCGGCGCTATGCTCCCAGAGTCCGGGGCTATCAATTATGGTAACTACCTAAATGTAGCCAAGGACCCCGTCTCCCTAGCTATGCTCGCCTCTCACTACAAGACCGGGAGCCGAGACCTGTTCGCCGAGGTAGCCCGTGCCAAGGCCCGCGCCCCATTCGGGCAAGCCGTCCAGACCAGCCTCATAAGGAGTTAAAATGCCTACTCCATCGGCCCTTCGCGGTATCAGATACATCTCCCCCGAGGAACGTGGCAAGCGGGACCTTGAGGCCAAACTCCGAGTCTATGACTATAATGCCACTGCGGAGTACAAGCCCAAGAAGAAGTCATCCCAGAGTGTAATTGGCAAGGCACTCAAGGGCATCCGTAACGCCCCAGAGAACATAGTTGATTCCAAAGTCAGTCGTAAAGCAAAGTCCTCCGTCAAGACCATGTCTCGGGACTTCAACGATGCCATGGAAGTTTGGGAGAGGCAGGTATCGGGCTTTCCTTCACTTGTTGCAACCCGCGGTGTTGTTAAGGATGGGGAGTACACTACTAGCCAGAACATCATCGGGAACCCACTAGCTAATGTTGCCAGTCACATTCGAGCTCAGCGCCAGACCGGGAAGCTTGGAGATAAATCCGGGGCCATCTCCCTTGGCCAGGCCATCAAGACCGCGAACCGAGCGGGACAGGCATTCCAAGAAGACCCTGATATTAATCAGGGTATCAAGACCGGGGTGTCGATAGGCTTTGACCCGTCCACCTATGGCCCTGGAGTCCTACTCAAGGCTCGTAAGGCTAAGGCCGCTGCTGAGGGAGTAAAAGCACTACCGGAATTGACCCGGTTTGGTAGGGCAGTATCCAAAGCCCCGGCTCCGATTAGGTTCGGCGTCAAGGCAATTGATGAGTTGGGTCTGAAAGGTTTTGATGACCCGGTTACAGCTCTGAAGTTTACCGCTGGAGCCGGAGTTGGTTCCGCACTCACTGCCAAATACGATATCCCGCTGGTTCCCGAGGAAGTTGAAGGACTCCTTGGCACCATGGGAGGTGGACTCTTCGGTGCTAAAATGGGTAAGCGAAAGCCTAGGACTGGCCCCAAGCTCGGGGTCACCTCGGTTTCAACTCCCGAAGATGACCGCTTCCACCATGGCACCTACGAGGACATCGACGACAAGACCTTCCTGACCAGTTTCTCTAAGAACCACGACATAGGCCCCGGTCTATACGTCTCTCTCGAGCCCACCGGTGCCAGTGGTTATGTCGAGGGAGATCTCGGCGCCAACGTAGCTCAATTCCCCGATGACTTCGTAGCCAAGCAGCAATACAAGATCAAGACCAAGGGTGGCCAGAAGATATATCGACTCCGGCCTAACAGTATCATGAGGCATCTGCATTGGAGTGCCCCTATTGATGATCTCGAGGCTAGTCTCATCAACGGGGTGTTAGAGAAGCAGGGAATCAAGCACCGGGTTCAGGCGGGTTGGACTGGGAAGAAGGTATTAAATTCCTTCAAAGATGACGGGACTCCTAATGGCAACACCCCTAATGGTGTAGGCGTCCTGAGCGAGGCCGGTTGGGCGGGCATGACTAATGGAAGCCAGTGGACCTTCTGGAATCCTAATGCTATGCTCGAGCCAGACATGACTCCGGGCGCCAAGACTCAGAAGTACCCCGGAGCGCAGTACCCATCTCACGGGGCTACCCCGGTGGAGGTGGCTAAGCAGTCGCTTTCCGATGTAAAGAAACTTAAGTTCGACCAACTCCTCCAGGAGTACCCTGATGCTGTCCCGGCTCAACTCAGAGAATACGTAGACCAGGCTTATAATAATCAAGGGATGAAGATCACTCCCACCGGGACTTTCTTGGATTACGTAGCTCAGCAAGAATACAAGTTTGCCCCGACACCAAAGCCAGTTCCGAGTGTTGGTCACAAGGGGCTCAACCAGAATGAGCTGTCCCCGCAGGAACAGCCTGGATATGACCCTAGTAATCCTCTCTCCATGACCCCGGAGAATCTAGCGGCAACTCAGGCTCAGTATCCCACAGCTCCGGGGCAAACTAGCCCAACTCCAGGACAAATCGCGGCTGAAAGTACTCCGCCCGCAGGTGTTCCTCCACCTCCACCTCCAATTACAGCTTCACCTAGCTCCATGACCGTGGATGAAGCCCTGGATCAGATGGACCAAGTTCTCGACCCCGGCAACTCCTTCTCACCGGCTTTCCAAAGTGCCGTCGCCAACCTTATGCACCAGTACGGGGACAGCACTATTACGGCTCAGGAGTTCCTCACCAAATGGGAAGTGATGAAGTCCAACCCCCAGGCCTTTGGTTCTGGCGGGAATGCCCCTTCTCCAACTCCCAATGGTATACTAAATCAGATGACCCCTGAGCAAATTGAGGCAGATCAGGCTTCCCAAGCTTCGGCTAAGTATATGAAGGATTGGGAGAAGGAGTACAACAGTCTCTCCCCTCAAGAGAAGCTTGATTATGAGGAGTGGATGAAGACCCCGGAGGCCGATTACTGGGGTGAAGCTCAGGAAACTGCTGGGCTTCCCGCGGGTCTACTCGAGGGTATTAAGTATTGGAAGTCCAATCTCTCAAAAGCCCCCATATCTACCGGGCCAACCATAGCCGCTAGTGGCGTTCCATGGCAGTCACCCCTGTTCAACTCCGAGTGGATTAAGCTAACCGACGAGCAGAAACTTCAGTACTACAGCGAACTAGACGCTAAGTATACCCCTGAAGATCTAACACACGAAAATATTACTGAGTTCTTCGCCGAGTGGGTAGCAAAGCAGAATGCCCCGGATATAGACGACGTAGTTGGCCCACCCACCAGCTCCTATGCTAAGCCAAACGCCAACACGAAGATAACCGCAGCCACCCAGTCTTTCAAGGAACTCGCCGCTGCCGCCGACGACATGGATCATCCGCTATACAAAGTCGCCGGCTTCATAGTGGAGAAGTTCAACCTCAACAAGATGGGCATAGGCACGGCCGCCAAGTTGTGGGAGGATGCGAAGAAGGGGCTGGAACCGCCTGAAGCACCGCTCGGCGCCACCCCCAAGCCACCGAAGCCCAAGGGCCCTCCCGTCGGGGAAATCAAGAAGGGTATCTTTGGGTATAGCGTGGAAATCCCTGGTTGGAAGTCCCCACCTTCCAAGACCCTCGGTGAAGCCATTGAACTTGCCAAGAAGGCCGGGATTAAGGTCAAGGGCTCTCCAGAGCCGAAAGCTCCTGAAGCCCCAGCGGCTGCTGTTGAGCCTCCTGTCCAGCCCGACTTCGCCGGGAAGCCCGGTGTCAATGCAATGGATACCAGCCCAGATGGTATCCCCTATCATTTCGATGGGTGGACTAACCAGCTCAATATAGACGGCATCCCTGAAGCTCAGAAGGTCTTCAAGAACGATGATGGTAACTACGAGTGGGGACACGCTGATGGTGGGTCTACTGAAACCAAGAACCTCGGCAACCTTGTAGATTATATAGCCGGGAACCTCCTTGATGAGGACGCCTACTACAAAGTCGCCGGAAACGTCACCAAACAGGATGCCACCGACTACGGTATAGACATGGTATCCGGCGGGAACAACAAGTTCAACTGGGACGAGGATGCTCAAATCCTCAAAGTCGACGGGGATATTATAGAGATAGACTATGGTGATGACTATCAGCTAATAGCCGATACTCCCAAGGGTATTATTCAAGCTCCCACTATTGCCGACTTCGTGGATGATTACCTCTCTATCGACAAGGACGGGTGGCACACTTCCCCAACCGGCACTACCAAGTACAAGTACGACGACTTCGAGAGTATCATTGAACTTAAGGATGTAGAGACTCCCGCTCCGATTTACATAGAAAAACCCTATGATACTGGGACGCCTTATGAGTTCTATAATGAGGACGCCGGGGAAGGGTTTACGTCTGATACTATTGGTGGCATGGCGGATAAGCTGGCTAGCTATTTCAGCGCCCCCGGAACTAAGGTGCCAGCCAGCCCCGCCGGTGGAGCTGCCTACACCAAGAACAAGTGGGTCAACTCCTTTGAATCCGGGAGTTGGTGGTGGAAGACTGAGGCCGATGACCAGCTAGTCAAAGAAGGCTTCACCCAGTCCGAAATAAACGAGATTAAAGAGATCTTCGAGGTTGATGCAGATGGCGGGCAAGCTGCCAGTGCATTCATGGATCTTACTCCGGGCGAGAAGCAAGGTTACCTCAACGCGGCCGGCGACTTTGATAACCCCCTAAGTCATCCCGAGTTAATGGACATAGCCACGGGTAATGCTACCGGTCAAGCCAAGTACCCCGATACCACCAAGCCGCCCAAATTCGAGTACGCCGGTGCCTCGAAGATTAATTGGAAAGAGACTCCTAATACTAAGCTCAAGTACGCTTATGAGGCAATTCACGGGGAGCTGTTAATAGAGAACATCCCCGGCGGAGAACCTAACGGTCATGGAGTTTATGTTAAGGTTCTCGAAAATGGCGGCTTCTCAGCCAAGGTTGGGGCCAAGACCATTGAAGCAGATACTATCGAGGATCTGGTTGTCAAGATATACGATGACTACTGGAATCAAGCCAGTGTCGCCGCCGATGTAGTCCAAAACGCAGCCCAGGAAGCCCAGGGCGAGCCCTCCACCGGCATCGGCGGGGCACTGAAAGCCAAGTCCTGGCAAGTCGACGGGAAGTCAATTGGCAAAGAGGCATTCGACAAGTATGCCCCACTCAGTTTCAAGCAGAAGAACCTAGTCACCCAACTTTCCGGTAACCTTCCCAATCAGAGCATTGAGACTATCATTGATTCGGTTGCTAAGGGAACTGATACCGACGGCAATTGGAAGTTTGCTCAGCCCCCTACTGACTACAGCGCCCCCGTAGGCTCTAAGAATAATCCTATCCTCAAGATAGGTTCCCACACCGTAACCGCGGGGCAGAAGGCCAAGTTCAACAAACTCCCACCTAACGTTCAGGAGATGGTTAAGCATTATTCTGCCGGTCATCTTGACGCCGACTTTAATACCATTCTCAATGATGCAGCGAAGGTAGCCCAAAAGACCAAAGCCGCCATTGGAGACTCCTCCAAGCCCAACCTCGCCAAGGCTATCAAGCCCGAGCATATCCCTGTAGACCCTGATGAAATCGCCGGGATAAAGAAACCGGCAGCGAAGACCTCCGAAGAATTCATCCAGGAGATAGAAACCAAACTTGGCAAGCCTTACGACAAGAAGGAATACGCAGCCCCCGGTCAGGAAGGAGCCCCAGTAGCTGGAGCTGGAACCCCATCCAAGGGCACTGTGCAGCCGGTCAAGAACAAGGCCACCGGTAAGTGGGAGGCCAAGGTAGGTTGGCAGCAATTCCAGAACGAAGACCTAGGTGAGCTATTAGACCAGATCACAAAGGCCGGGTACAAGACTACCCCACCCGAGGGCTTCAGCATTGGAGGCGGCGCACCGGGAGAGTCTCTAGTTGAGGCCAACCCTATTAAAGTAGGGTTGACCAAGGGTGAGAAAGCCCTGAACGCCCTTTCCAAGGTCAAGAACGTCATCATCTCCCATGGTGTCCTGAACAACGCTATAGCCACACCGATAGCCAAGGAGTACCTCCGCATCAATCGGGTAGTGAAGACCCAAGCCACCAACCTTGGCAAATCTGCCCGGCACACTGCGAAGATTCTCAACATCAAGGATATTGATGACTTCCGCAAGATAGACGTGGGCACACTGACGCCCGCCCAGAAACGTCTCCACGATAGGTTCCTATACCAGCTCACCTCCTTTCAAGACACCCTCGATCAGTTCGGAACCGACATCAAGACCCTAGAGGAATTCTGGACGGAAGCCGCCGGCAAAGAGGGCTTCGAGAATAAAACCTTCGGCGACCTCATGACCGAGTATGGCAACGCTATCGCCAACCGAGTATCCGACAAGTGGCTCCAAAAGGAGATAGATAAAATCGGCGGGGCTATGGATCTATCCGCCAAGGGTGGGAAGCCAATTCCTACCTCCACCGTCACCCGAGTTCAATCCCAGGTGAAGCTCCCCTCCGCCGTCGGCGACGTACTCAACAGGGCCGTCGACAAGGTACACCCCACTAGAGATTCCGAGTGGGCTGAGCTCTACACCTCCATCAACAGCATGTTCCGCAGCATGTGGGCAGCGGGTGACCTGTCCTTCCAGCTCATCCAGCAACTCCCCCTATGGGCAGACAATCCTAAGAAAGCCTTCCAGGCCACTAAAATCGGCATGAAGGCAATGTTCGACCCGACTGCCATGGCCGAGTTCATAGCTCGCCGAGATGAGATGGTCAAGGGCACGGATAAGCCTACCATGGCTGAGTATATCAAGTACGGCGGGCACATGGCAGAGACCCTCGGCGAGGGTACCGACCTTGAGGGTCTCTCCGGTAAAGTCCAGCGCATCCCCGGATATGGTAAGTTCCTGGAGAAGTCCAACACCGCCTTCACCGAGACCGGGAATGCTAACCGCATTATGACCTATGACATGCTCTGGGACAACTACAAGACCGGCGGCATCAGTATGCTCACCGGACTATACACCAAAGCTGGGAAGTCCATTACTCCTAGTTCCACTCGAGCCGAAATCATCGAGGCCATCACCTCCGCCGGCAACAGAGCCTCAGGTTTCTCCCACCGAGGACTCGGTGGCCCTTACGGTTCCGCCATCTTCTTCGCCCCACGCTTCATGCAAAGCCAGATTGAACTCCTGATGAAGGCCGCCTCCGACGGTGGTATCGAGGGCCATGCCGCCAGACGCCAGCTCATTAAGATGGCCGCCGTAGGCACCGGGATAACTATGGCAGTTAACGAGCGGAACGGTCATGATACCGAGTTCGACCCTCGCAAGCCAAACTTCATGCGGATGATAGATATCAACGGTGCTGATCTCAGTGTCTTCGGCCCGTGGGACTCCCTCATCCGTGGGGTCGTGAAGTCAGCTCCTACCATCGATTCCAGCGGGGACGTTGACTTCGACCCCACTTACCTACTCCGCTCTAAATTGGCTCCAGTCCCCTCCATGCTCCTCGACATCACCACCGGGAAGGATATTGTAGGCAAGTCCACTCGAACCCCCGCCAACGCAGTCAAGGCCGCCCTCCCATTCAGCCTTCGCGAGGCCCTAGAACAACCCATCTCCACCACGGCTTTCGGGCTCCTCGGCGGCAAAGGAACTCCAGTCTCTGCCAGTGAACAGCTCGAGGCCAAGCTCGAACAAGCCGGGATAAAGAAGTCTGACCCGGACTACCTCATCGAGCGCCGGCAATACCTATCCGACCACCCGGAGGACATTCCTCCATCCGACTCCAAGACATACAAGCGTGTTCAAGAAGTCCGCGCTGACATAACCGCCCGCCGCAAGGCCAACGACAAGAAGACTCGAGACAATGAGCAGTCCCTCGTAGACTTCCGTGACAACCGGCGGATTCTCCTTACCGAGCAGCGAAACAAACTCGAGGAACTCCTCCGTGACGAGGCCAAGAACACCTCTACCGAGCAGCGGCGTTGGCTGAACTCCTACACCGACCTGTTCGACAAGGAAGACGTCAAGGACTTCATCACCGGGGAGATCAACCCTGACGCATTCGACCGGGAGGTAGCCAAGTGGACTAACCGCTACGGCGACGATGCTTTGGACTGGATTAACCGCTACATGGGAGCCGGACTCACCCGAGTCGAGCAAGCCTACCACGATGACCTCCGCACCCTCGACGAGGCCGGGTACTTCGATACCCCCAAGTATCGCAACATGAAGTCCGGCCTCACCGAGGACGAGATCGACTCCATATCCTCCGCTGTAGATGCCGCCAGAGCCGGCAACCCACAACTCCAATCCCAGTCCTGGAGTCAAACCGCGAGGGCCCTACTCAAAGATTCCCTCAGCCCTAAGGAACTCAGCGATATCGTCAACTCCCGGTCTGAGAAATACGCCAACCCGGAACGAGAGGAACTCAAAGAGAAGTATGGGAAAGAAATCCTCTGGTTCAACTCCCGGGCCAACTGGGATTCATACACCAACTACAAACCCGGCAAGAAGACTGCCAAGGTAGGAGGCGCCCTGAAACTATCCAAGCCAACAGCGGCCAACTTAAAACCCACTCGTTAACCCGTATAAATTGACCCACCGCATACACTATCAGATGAGGATACCAATGCCTGACTCCCCTAGTACCTCTACCCCGGCCGAACCTGTAGAGCCACAGGAAGCGCCGCCCGAGGCCTCTTCGGACGAATGGATTAGACTCGACCCCAACAACTTGACGGAAAGTATCCGCGCCTTGCAAAAGGAAAATCCAAAGTTCCTTGAGGTATTCAACACCGAAGTCGGTAACCACGCTCAAAAGCAAGCGGCCCGGAAGTACGAGCCTGAAGTCAAGAAGCTTCAATCCGAACTCGAGTCCGAACGTATGCAGAGGCGCCGCCTCGAAGTCCTGGCTATGTCCGAGAAGGACATTGAAACCCAGTTCGCGGCTGACCCGAAATTCGCGGAAGAGTATGCCAAGCTAGTCCATTACGAACCTCAGACAATTGAGGATGACCCTACTCCAATCATCACACAGCAGTGGGACGAGATGGAATCTTGGGCGAAAGATCAGGGCGTTGATGATGCCTTCGTCGATAAGATTCTAGCCAAGGCCCAAAACGGAGGGTACGCAGTGGATGGACACTGGTCCCTCGGTATGCAGATGATACAGAGAGATTTCACTAACGAGATCCTCCGGATTAAAGGCTCCTCAGATCCTCAAATCAACCCTTCCCTCACTCGAGGCGGAGCCGTAGTCACCCCTGCAGGTAGAGGTTCTACCGGGGGATGGACTTTCAAGACCGCTAAGCAGTTCCAAGACCTCCCGGTTGCTCAACAGACCGAAATCCTGGAAGACCCTGAGGGACTCAAATACGTCGAAGAACTTGTTAAAAAGGGATAAACAATGGCAGTCGATGCCTTCATTCCAACCCTGTGGTCTAAGAAGTTCAAGGACGTTCTCGATCCCGCTCTCGTGTATGCCAACTGTGTGAACCGCGACTACGAGGGTGAAATCAAGAACATGGGTGATACAGTCCGGGTCAATACCATCGGCCCAGTGACCATCTCCCCCTACGTCACGAACACACTCAACCTCCTTCCTGAGCAGATCCAAGGCGCCGGTCAGCCTATGGTTATCGATCAGGCCAACTACTTCTACTTCGCCCTGGACGACGTGAACAAGGCCCAAATCAACGTGAATGTCATGGAGCAGGCTATCCGCCGCGCTTCATTCGGCATGAGGGACGTAATCGACGAGTTCCTTTCTGCCCTCCTCGCCGCTGGCGTCCACGAAGATAATGTGCTGGAAGTAACCGGCACCACCAGCTCATCCGTGGCCCAGCCCATCCTCCTCCCTGCCGCCACTCCAGACTTGTGCTATGAACTCCTGGTGGACCTCTCCACCAGATTGAACAAAGCCAACGTCCCTGGTGGCGACCGCTGGGCAGTCCTCCCTCCCGACTTCATCGGCCGGATGTTGAAGGATGACCGCTTCACCAGCTTCGCAACCTCCGGCGCCTTTGAGAACATCAAGGGTGGGAGCTCAGCCGGTGGGGAAGACGGCAACCTTCTCCCGATGCTTCGGATGCTCACCGGCTTCGACATCTACGTCTCCAACCAAGTCCCCGTCGGTGGTGCTACCGTCTACACCATCATAGCCGGGTACAAGGGCGCCGCCAGCTTCGCCACTCAAATCGCCGAGGGTCAGCCTGAAGCATTCCGCCTGCAAACCGGCTTCGCCGATGCAGTCCGTGGCCTTCAGCTGTACGGCGGCAAAGTCTTCGAACCAGCTGGTCTCGCCAGCGCCTACATCCAGTTCACCTAGGAGTCGTATCATGGCTAACGTTTCTATCGCATTGACTCCACTCGTCATCAATACCAGGTCTAACGACCTGATTGCTTCGGGGACTTCTGTCCCTATCAACGACACCTTCGACATTGATGCCAAGGGCAAGACAGATGACCTGATCATCTTTCTCGAGTCCACTGACGCCAATGCTCCGGTGGTCACCTTCAACGCCGGAGTTGACCCGCCAAGCAAGCGGGAGGGTCTTGGCAATCTGGCTGTCAACCTCGCCACCTTGGACGCTCGCATCCTCCAGCTCGAGGGTGGGCGCTTCATCCAGGCCAATGGCAAGATCACAGGTTCGGTAGCCACTGGTATCACCCGCATCACCGCCTTCCGCACCTCGCGGCGGTGGTAGAAGGAGGGGCTCCTTTCACACCCATTCGAGAGGTTGGTGGATCGCCCAGCCTCGTGTGATTGGAGCCTCCCCCCACAACGAAACTTCCCCGTGGAAACGCACACAACGCAAATTCCGCCGGGTTTCCACTTTTTCCGACCCGCCCATCACCCGTCAAAGTACGCCCCACACAACGCAAATTCACCCCTAAGGAATAAGTAGTGGCAACAGTTATCGCCGCCTCTACAGTCCCCAACCTCGACGGTGTAAGCCGGTACTCCCTATTTAAGAAGCTGGCCCTCGACACGGGCATGTTGTTCTGTGGAGTAGTAACCGAGGGTGGGATTAACAGTTTCCAAGACACCGGGAACCTGATGACTTCCCAAGGTGTACCTGAAGACTGGATAGGCGGATGGTTCCGAGCGTCTAAGACTGCTGCCCACGCTGCTCCCGAAGGCCAAATCGCCCCGGTCTCGGATTATGAACCTGAGTTAGGCAAAATAGATCTATCCACCCATCTCACCGGAACCTTATCTCCCGGTGACGAGTATGAGCTTTGGAAGATCAACCCGAAGATAGCCAAAGACATTGCCGACTCATGCCTCACCGACGACCTCTATCTCCCATGCTGGACGGTGTTAAGTGAAGTCCCCGATTATGATATGGAACAGCCCGGTACCGACGACTGGAGCAACTTTAATTCCACCGTCAGTAAACAAACTGAGCAACCACGACTCAGCTATTCCGGGAAACGATACTTGCGTGTCGTGTCTAGTAGTCCGGGAGGTTACGCTCAGTCAAATCCTCTCCCTATCGAGCCTCGATATACTTACCAGCTCTCCGGCGTAGCCCGGTGTGATGCAGGTTCGGTAGCTGAGTTAGTAGCATGGGATAATACTAACGACGTAGAGATTCAGTCGTACCCCAGTGACCGCCAGTACCCCGCTCGTATATGGCATCACTTCCTAGCCCCCGAGAATTGCCGTGAACTATCTATCCGCCTCCGGAACCAGAACACTGGTACTATAGACTGGGATGAGATAAGCTTCCATTCAGTCAACGGAGCTGATATCCCCCTCCCATGGTGGGTAAAGAATGATACCCAGGTCAAGGGTATATTCAACCTAGCCCCACTCTCCATTGGCAAGCAGCTCTGGGATGCCACACTCCGCGGCGAAGATGACACCCGCTTTGACGTGATTCCAAACTTTGGCGGCTACACCCGGTTCAAAGCCCAGGCCCGCCAGGGACTCACTACTCACCCCATCTTCATGTTTGGTAGTCGAAACGAGACGCCCTTCGAATCCGATGTTGAGGATCTTAAGTACCTCGACATCAATCTATTCGTGGCTTGTCTCAAGTACCGCTTATACAAGTTCCACTCTCAGCCCCTAGTCACCGGCCTTCTCGACGCAGAGAACTTCAAATCCATGCTCGGGCCGGCGGAAGGCGAGTGGATGCGTATCTCCCAGTCCATGTCCGTGGAGTTAAACAAGACCCTGGACAGCCCAACTCCGTGGGTGGAGTACATAGATCATAGGTTCACTTATGGAGAAGGCAGATGAGTAGATCACGCACCCCGTTTCTTTCCGGGACTATTCTCAATAACCCTCTAGCCATAGGTGGTACTTCACTAAGCAGCGCCGGGCTCGCATCCCTCCCTGCTATCGCTTCTCCAAACATAGCCGTTCTCGTCCTTGACCCCGCTGGCTCCGGCGGTGTACCTGAGGTAGTCTGGGTCACTGCACACACCGCTAGCGCAACCACGGCTACTATAACCCGAGGCGCAGAAGGAACCACAGCCCGTGCCCACAACCTCAATGTTCCTTGGATACATGCCCCAACTACGTACGACTTTCAGGAAACCTACGGAGCTCAGCTAACCGCGGCTTCCAACCTCGTCCTTCCCGTATCTGACCATGAGAAGTTCTTCGTAGTCAATGGAACTACTACGATCAATACTATGGATGCAAGACCGGTAGGATCCAGAGTATATCTTCAGTTCACCTCTGATGTAATCATTACTTGCAATGCTGGAACTAATGGCTTTGTCTGGCCCTTTGTCAATGCCGTGAGTAACAATATCATAGCCAAGTCAGACGAGATCCTTGAATTCGTATTCACGGCTGGCAATAAATGGTATCTCATGGCTCGGTCTCAACCATCGGCCAGTGGTTGGCAGCTAATGACTAGGCAAAATAGCACAGAACAAAGTGCTGCCAATAATGCAGCGTCTGATATGTTAACTTTGGGCGGGCTTGCTATTCCAGTCGAGAAGTGGGTAAAGATTACTGGACAGTATAGAAAAGCTTCGGGAACTGAAAATGTTGTAATAGGGTTAAAGATTAACTCCACTATTATTTCTGATTCCATGTTCGCAATAGCTGGTACGCCTACTGGCCCTGGCATGTTCGAGATAATCATACCCCCGAGGGATGCAGCCTATCCTTATTCTATCATGGGACGGTCTGAGTGGCATAAGTCAGATGCTTCTGTCGGTAACACAGCCAGCATGGGAACACTTTTAGCCGCTGTTCCAACTGCGATTATAACTACAATAGTTATAAGAAGCGGAAACATCGGTACTGGGGCTGGTGTTGTGGCAGTTAAGAATGTCATAGTAGAGGTTCTATAGGAGGAAGTCATGGACGAACAAATGGAACGATTCAAGGAACTCTGGGCCGACCGCGAGACTCGCGACGAGGCAAAGGAGTTCGCCAAAGCCTGGGTGGAGAACTATGAGGACAGCCTCAAGGTCCTATTCGAAGGCCTCACCATTGAACAGTTTGTCCAGCAGGTAGACCTGTACCGGTCGCAGGGCCGGGAGGACATGGTAGTCAAAGCGGAGATGTGGAATCTGGCGAAGATTCCCCCTCAACGCATCATCGGGAGTTACGGCCCACCCCCTGAGGCGGTACGGTAATGGCACTCACGCTTACACTCACCATAGCCCGAGCAATGGCGCTGCTCACCGACCTCAAGACCTTCATAGACAGTGGTACAGCCGCGGTCATTGAGATCTACTCCGGCACACAGCCTGCCGATGCGGATGCGGCTGTTGGAGGCGGCACCAAACTTGCTACGCTCACCATGTCAGCCACCGCTTTCGGGGCGGTCACTGACAACAACCCCGGTGCGATTATGACAGCGGCAGCCATCACCCCAGATGCGTCCGCTGACGCTACCGGTACCGCGGCGTGGTTCAGGATGCTAACCCAAGCCGGTGGGACAAACATTCTGGACGGTAGTGTAGCCGTCGCCGGTGCTGATATGAACTTCAGTACCGTGGCCTTCACCGCCGGTAGCCAAATCGAGATCTCCTCCATGATTATGTACATTGGAGAAACTGACGCGCAGACTTATCCATAGGGGAGGCTGACCCATGGCCTTCCCCGTAGTTGCTAGCATCACTCCGTCCCACTTCACAACGCAGGTAACGACTCACAACGTCCTCATGCCAGCGACCGTAAACGCTGGCGACCTGCTTCTGATGATAGTTTCGGCCACAGGTAGTACTTCATTCACACTCACCGCACCTTCAGGCTGGACAGTATCGGGCCTTGGCGTCTCAGGAACCAACTTTCGGTCACAAGGTTATGTCAAGGATGCTATTGGCAACGAGGACGGGACAACAGTAAATGTAGCTTCTACACAGATTACACGTATGGAAGCTCAGGTCTACCGTATCACCGGCTGGAGCGGCGACCTAAGAGACCAAATCATTCCGCCTCAGCCCAGTTCGCTTGTTAATAACCTGAATCCCCCTTCTCACGCTCCTCCTTGGGCGCAAGCTGATACACTTTGGATTTCTGTACTCACATTCAGGGACACGGCATCTAACTGTACCGTTACCGGCTATCCGGCCAGCTATTCCGGAGGAAGTACCGCAGTCACCGGAGGTGGTACAGCAGGGGCTGGAATTGCAAGTGCGTGGCGGCAGCTAAATGCCCTAACCGAAGACCCCGGCGCTTTTACAATGAGTGCCACTCCCTCTTCACATGCAGCTCAGTGTATCGGAATTCCTCCGGTCGGAGTTAATACAGCTCCTCAAGTACAAGCTATCGCTGCTACCTATTCAAGTGGAACTGTAGCTAAGCCTGGTGTTACGTGGGGCGTGAACTATACAGTTAATGACTATGAGCAGACTGGCACAAACGCTCTTCTCATTGACATCGGCACCTCGCAGGGCGGCAATGATATCTTAGGAAACCAGACCGCTACCAGTGGCACCCCCGGCTCGGGAAGTGGCTTCTCTCACACATTGCTGGCTCAAGGAAATAATACTATATGGCTGAGAGTGCGGGACGGAACTAACAGTACCAACCAATCTGTTAATGTAGTTCGCTCCGACCCTATCCCCGCGACTAGCCGGTTAGTCCTCCCCTTCCCAGTAATGTCCGCCGCTGGGACACATACAGTCTTAGCAGCCACGGGTGTTTCTAGATTAGTTCTCCCCTTCCCTAGCATGAGTGCTGTCGGCGCTCATCATCCGAAGCCGGTAGGTGTTTCTAGTTTAGTCCTGCCATTTCCTCAAATGTCGGCAGCAGCTATACAGCGCATCATAGCTGGCGGCCAGCATAATCTCTGTACCAACCCTCACTTTGAAACAGACATAAATCCGTGGGCTGTAATTATAGGTGGGGAGATTCTCTCCCGTAACACTACGGATTCTCGTACTGGCATTGCTTCGCTTGAGGTACTTACTAACGGCACTGTATTTCAAGGGGCTCAGTATGTCAACTTCGATGCGAAGCCTACTCAGGGCACTACCACTACCGCCCGAGCATGGGTGAAGGCTAAGACCGCCGGAGACATTGGGAAGCAGGTCCGACTCATCCTCGGTGCTGCAGGTACCGGCGAGGAAACCGGTGTTGACATTACTCTCAGTGCCTCTTGGCAGCAAATATCTGCTACGAAGAAATGGACTCAAGCTGGTGGCACCGGAATCTTCATGCACCTCCGGGATGTATGGAGTGTAGCGGTTGACTTCCTCATCGACGACGTAGAAATCATCCAAGTCGGAGGGGATGTACTCACCCTCCCCTTCCCCCGCCTTTCCGGTGCTGGCTCGCATACAGATATCCAAGCTGCCAGCATCCTCACCATCCCATTCCCGGTACTCCAGACCACAGCTATATTAGAGAACATCCTCGGGCCTTATAACACTATCGGCTATGGTGGCTGGCCGTATGACTCCTACCCGCTGCTCGAAATCCCGCCGGTCATCTCCGATGCAGTAAGCCTCACCATTCCCTTCCCTATGATGTTCGCTGCGGGAGTGCAGCGGATACCCAGCACGACTACCCGGCTCATCACCCCCTTCCCGGTCATGGCTGCAAGTGGTCGCCCCGCCTTCAAGTCCACCAGTATACTGACTCTCCCCGGCCCTGTGATGAAGTCCGCTGGACTCGAGAAGGGCATTGGTACCTCCCGTCTCATCAATCCCTTCCCGGTGTTGTTTACCTCTGGTAAGCAAAGAGACATTGGTGTAGCGAGACTCATACTCCCAGCACCCATTATGTCAACGACTGGAAAGCAGCGTGACATTGGAGTAGCTCGGTTAGTCCTGCCCTCCCCTATCATGGTCTCCACTGGTAGGCAGAAAGACATAGCTACAGCCCGGCTCATATCCCCATTCCCTGTCATGTACAGCCAGGGTGCACACTATGACATCCAAGGCGTATCCCGGCTCATAGTCCCGTTCCCAGTTATGAACACAGCCGGGTTCGTAGAAGGTGGGGCTAGGTCTTATCTCATTGCCCCCTTCCCCATCATGAGTACGACTGGTCGTCAGCGGGACGTAGGCCAGGGCCGATTCATACTCCCGTTCCCTATCCTCCAGACCGCGGCGCTACAGAGAATCATAGCCCAGGCTCGCCTCATAACCCCATTCCCTATGATGGTGTCTAGTGGCCGGAGTACATTCAAGGGCCAGGGTCGCCTCATCCTACCCACTCCCCTTATGTATTCACAGGGCCGGCAGGAATACGCATCCCAAGCTATCATCCTCACCCTACCCTCACCCATCCTCCGCGGCCTCGGCAATGTCCCCACCCAAGGCCGAGCCTATCTCATCCTGCCCTTCCCTATTCTCACCGCCACCGGGATACAGATCCCACCTATCCTTATCATCTACGAATCCACCTTGGAGATCCCCGAGTATACCAAGGTCATTCCTATCCCAGAATACAGTTCCATTCTCCAGACCCCAACCCACTCCACTTCCATCTCCGCGGAGCCATCCGACCTTACCCTTCCCATCCCCGACCATAAACAAACAAGGAGTCTATAGTCATGGTAGTCGAATCCAACCTCCACGGTGGCAAGGGTATAGTCCGCGGTGACCAGTTCTCAATCCGCCGGACTACAACCAATGTCCCTCCTGGACACACCATAACTAGTGCATCCCTCACCCTTAGACAATTAGTAAACGGGGAGATCTCGGCTTCCGGTGGGCTGGTGTTTCAGAAGCCTGTCACCCCAACTAACATCCCCGGCACTGGGCAGATAGAAAACCTCGGCAGCTCTGGTGTTGGGCAAGTTCGCTTCGATCTCCAGTCCGCGGACACCCTAGCCATGGCCTCCGAAATTGAGTACTCCTATGATATACAAGTGGGGTTTTCTAACGGAGACCTACTCACCCTCGAGCGTGGGCTAACATCATCCCTAGAGGAGAACACCGTAGCATGAGCAGTGACCTTGTCATCACCGATGATAGCAAGAGGTTCTCCTTTACCATCGCCCCGAGGGTGGAAGAGGGCAAGAACACCGGAAAGCTGTTTTTATCCCAGACCCGGCCTTGGGAACCAGTAGACGGAGCTGACCCGTGGCGGGTAGCTGTACACCCCTGGAATGCAGGCCTCGCCCCATCTCGAATCAACGCTAACGTGACCATGGGAGGTGACCTCCGCAACCGGCCTTCGATGAGCTACGCCAAGGGTAACCTCGATGCCTCATACGAGGGCTTCGCTACCTTTCCACCTGCATACGAGGTCCTTGCTGGCCCTGTCTTGGAGTCCGGGTTCTACAACACCCCCAATCAGCTATACTACAATGGTTCCATGTACGGAGGTGGAACATTTGTAGGCGCAGCCGCTGGCGTCTCCAACATCTCCGTGGCTGTCCGGAACTTCAACGGTAAGGCCTACTTCGCCGGTGGACAGTTCCTATTCTCCGTGAATCAGGATCTAGAGATGGAGGTGGTCAAGGACTTCGGGGCTGGCAGCACCATCTATGATATTGAGCCCTTCAATAACAAGCTGGTCTTAGCCATGGGTGAGTCTGAACCCATCTGGGAGATGGATACTAATGAAGTGTTCACCCAACCAGGGTCAGCCTGTGCCATAGCCCTCGGGCGTACCAATGAACTCCTCTGGCGTGCCCGCCTCAAGAACCGCATCTCTAACTGCATCGAAGACCCCGGACTTGAGCCCAGTTGGGTCCCAGTGGCCGGCGCTGAATACACCGCTGGAGACGAAACCTACTCCATCACCGATCTAAAGGAGTGGGCGGGAGCCATAGCTGCCATCCGCCCTGACGGTGTGTTCCTCGCGGACTCCGAAACCAACTTCCATAACCAGACGCCTGACCTCCAGGTGTACCCCGACTTGGACAATGGCAAAGGCTCATCCACCGGCTGGGGTTTCTTCTGGGTGCCGAGCATAGTTGGGTTGGTGCGGATGTCTGTTGGGGAAGCCCCAGTAGTTGGCCCCGAACTCGCCCAACGCCCCGGCTATCGTATGAGAGTCCGAGCCGTAGTTCCGTGGAAGACTGATCTATACCTGGTCTGTAACGACGAGGAGCATATAGCCGACACCTTCATCTGCAAGATGATGCGTGACCCCAGTGGAAACTCCAAGTGGCCCTACATCTACCACGAGTGGCGACGACTAGACACGACCGACCCTGGGTATGTCATCATAGTTTACACCGGCGGAGTTAACCCGGCACTCATCTCAGGTCGTGGCAATGATCTCGCCGCAGTGATCCTAGGCCGAGGCGCCGGCCCTGACATAGACGACAACAACTACCCCTACGGCCCCGTGATGGAGCTGGAACCTGGCCTCATCGTGGCGTCCCAAGACTTGGGCATCTCTATTGATCTCACCGGGGTCAAGGTCGTGGGCAAGCAAGTGGCTGATGGGACGATTACTATTCAACACGATATGGATGGGAAGGGGACTTGGGTAGACCTGCGCTCCACTGTAGACGGCCCCGGCATTGTCCCTATCCAATCCAAGGGTTGGTTCACTGAAACCCGCTACGCTAAGCCAAACACCGAGGGCCGCGCACTATACCTCCGCTCCTTTGCCACCATGCCTGAGGGTCACCTAGGGGAGGACCGCACTGAGATCTACGAGATGTGGGCCTTTGGTAATAGCCACCCGGACATGACCGAGACCATCACCCTCGACATCTACTCCGATATCAAGTCCCGAGTCCGCGGATTGATTCAGGGCCGCAAGCGCGACCGGAATAACTATAGATTATTGAGGGAGTGGTGTCGAGAGAAACGCATCCTCGAGTTCAAAATCCCCGGCTACGATGATGACCAGACTATCCGAGGTGTAATCCTGGAGGTAACCAATCAAAACACATCTGTAATCAAGACCGGGGACACTGAAGTCCCCTCTAACGTCACCCGTATAGTCGTCCGTAGAGTGGACCACTCAGGAGACCTCAATGGCTGAGCCCGTTGAAGAGCTAGTCAAGAGACTCGATGACCTTGAACGCTTCCTTAAGCGTCACCTAGGTCCACAAGCCGGGGCCACCACTCTCCAGCGTCCCCACACTGGTATCCCCTACCTCGATTCCGACGGCAAAATCAAGAAGGAGGACCTACCTGAAACAGTTAGCGCTACCCCGCCCGGTTATTATTTCTAGGAGGTTACAATGGTATTCTTTTCCCGGCACCCAGTAGACACTCCCCATATCACTGGCTACTTCGGCCAGGACTACGGCGGCTACCAACACCGCGGCGTAGACTATGGCGAGAACGAAGGCACCCCTATCTATGCCCCAGCTGAGGGCTACGCAAGTTGGTTTCAGAACGACGGAAGTTTCGGCATTGGAGTCTGCATAGACCACGGCGCTGACCAGGAGTTCCGCTACACCCTATACGCCCACATGTCTGAGACTGACGTGGAGATTGGGGACTGGATCTCCAACGGTGAACTCATCGGAAAGGTTGGACAGACCGGGGAAGCCTACGGAGCGCATCTCCACTGGCAGTACTGCAAATCCAACCAGTTCCCCCGCGACATAAGTCAATCAACAGACCCACTCCTATATATCTCCGAAGGTGATGACATGACCAAAGAAGAAGTCCTAGCCATGATTAACGAGATGAAGTCCAACGGCGACCTCGTCTCCAGCACCGATACCCTTGAGCTCGTCGGCCAGATCATTGGCTCCAAGCCCAACACCTACAGTGATGTCAACTCGGTCGATGCCGTCCGAGATGAGATCTTCGCCATCTCTCAAGGTGAGGGCGGGCACATGAGAGCCAGTACCACCAAGTTCAACCTCAAGGATGCCACCGCTAACACGGCCTTCCAGCCCAAGCTCGAGGCCAAGGACGAGAAGGAGCCGCCATTCACTTCCACCACTAAGAACCCTCCCGAGACTCCGAACCCTGACGTCTTCCCCCGCGGTGACGAGGCTGCGTTGAAGGATGCAGAAAGGCCCAAGCCAACTCCACAGGCCAAGGCTGATGACAAGGCCGAGGACAAGCCCACTCCGAAACCGGCGGATAAGAAATGAGCGCGAGTGCCCAAGCAATCTGGTTCTTCGCCGCCCTCATTGGCTGCCTAGCAGCGGCCTTCTGGACTATCCCCTTCGGCCCAACTCCCGCAGATGGCCGGCGCTGGGTGGGCTTCCATCCAGGGTGGCTGGGGCTAGCCGCCTTCATGTTTGTGTTCTTCTGGATAGCGGTGAAGGCCTCATAATTCGCCCGTGGGGTACATCGAAACTTGCCCGTGACGATGTTCACAATGCAAATTCCGGCCCGTTGACCCTCACCCTGGCACCACCCATCACATCGTCAAGGACGATGTCCACAACGCAAATTTACACCACTCGACAAGTCCCCTGACTTGGGCACCCTCGCCTGCATAGCACACAGAGAGGGTGCCCTGTCTTTGATACATAGCACTCTACCACCCTTTTACAGCACTCACACTCAACTAGTTCCCAACCAGGTGGTAGCATAGTCTCACCAACCTCCGCCGGATTCCATCGCAGTACAGGCACCAGCCAATAGTATGCGGCGACCCGCGCATTTCTAGGCACTTGAAGTACTGCTCTATTATCGTACTTTGAAACCTACTCAACTCCATATCAACCCTCGCTTTACTTCAAATGGAGTATACAACTCCGGGTGTATTCGGCTCAACCATTCACTCGGTTCCCACTTCCCATCAATTAGATACTCATCATGTAGTTGCAGCCTCATGTCATGTCCCTCCTCATAGATATCCAGCATCCCCCGCTTCACAATTGTAGCCGCCGTCCCTTGTATTGGATAGTTCACGGCACACTTAGACACATGAGCGCCGAATGCT